>Ga0126311_10000008_pt1 | contig 137081 bp, 52 predicted proteins | sample Plot61_FD_92539 | JGI IMG/M metagenome (GOLD analysis project Ga0126311, IMG submission 92539) | Serpentine soil microbial communities from UC McLaughlin Reserve, CA, USA - Plot61 | ecosystem: Environmental > Terrestrial > Soil > Grasslands | place: USA: UC McLaughlin Reserve, Lake County... | reverse complement strand
TTTCAGCCCAGGGTTCGAAGCGAAGCGAGAACCCTGGGTTACGATTTACATCAGCGATGCAACCCTGAAAGGGTTCGGCGGTTGGCGAACCCTTTTCAGGGTTCTGCGCTTTTATGTAATGAAATGGTCCCAGGGTTCTCGCAAGCTCGTACCCTGGGCTGGAATTAGCGAACGCCTTCGGCGTATTCATCAAAATTTCAAACTGAGGCATCACCTAAATTTCCCTCTAATGGACCGATTCCGGGTTGGCTGTGTAAGCTAGGACCGAATGCGAACGGTAAATGCTGCGAGATATGTGACTCCGCTGCGTGAAGGCGGATCGCTCCCGGCCATCATCGAGGCCGATGATGACGGGATGTACGTGCTCAAATTCCGTGGCGCCGGTCAGGGGACCAAAGCACTTATCGCGGAGTTGATTGCAGGCGAGCTCGCGAGGGCCGCTGGCCTGCTGGTGCCGGACCTCGTCTTTGTCTCGCTCGATCCTGAGATCGCAAAGACAGAACCTGATCCGGAAATACAGGACCTCATCCGCGCCAGTGGCGGGCTGAATCTCGCACTCGATTACCTGCCCGGCTCTGTGATGTTCGACCCGGTTGCAGATCAGCCGGACGCTGATCTTGCTTCACGTATCGTGTGGCTTGACGCCTACGTCACGAACGTCGATCGCACCCCGAGAAATGCAAACATGTTGATGTGGCATCGCCGGCTCTGGTTGATCGATCACGGCGCCGCCCTCTACTTCCATCACGCGTGGACTGAAATGGACCAGCGCAGCAAAGACCCGTTCCGCTTGATCAAGGAACACATCCTGCTTCCCTTCGCGACCGCACTCGAAACAGCGGATGCGACGATGACGGCAGCGCTTACTGAAGAGGTTATAAAAGGAGTTGTCGACCTCGTCCCGGACGATTGGATGAATGAACACGCGCCGTTTAGTACGATTGCGGAAAACAGGCAAGCTTACGTCGATTATTTGACGAGGCGACTCGAAGAGCCTCGCCACTTCGTTGGGGAGGCGATTCGTGCCCGATAAGTTCAGGTATGACTATGCGGTCATTCGCGTCGTACCGAAAGTAGATCGAGAGGAGTTTATCAACGCGGGCGTAATCGTCTCGTGTCCGGAGTTGTCGTTTCTGGAAGCGCGCATCAAGTTGAATGAGGCGCGACTGCTCGCTCTCGACCCACACGTTGATCTGGATCTGGTGCGCAAGCATTTAGCCAGCATTCCAACCATCTGTCGCGGCGGCGACGGCGCTGGCTCGATCGGCCAGCTTCCGCAGCGCCAGCGTTTTCACTGGCTCGTTGCTCCTCGCAGCACCGTGATCCAAACCTCCCCTGTTCACACCGGCCGTTGCGGCGACCCAGCCGCCGCCCTCGAACATCTCGTCGCAACGATGGTAGATCAACTGTAGGGGCGGGCCCTCCCTGGCCACTTCGCCGTTGTACCAAGCGCATACAGTTGAGAGTCGTTTTTCAAACGTAAACCCTCTACGCACAACACAGAACATCCGCTCTTCCACACGGCCCTCTGTTTGCTTGGTCGTTCTCGATAGCCAAACGAACAAAGGGAGGGATTATGGACGCCTTTAACCTACTCAAAGCCGATCACAGGAAAGTTGAGGAGCTCTTTAGTCAGTTAGAGAGTGCGAGCGGCCAGGCGAAGATGCGGGTGTTTGAACAGATCAAGACGGAGCTTGAGCTGCACACGCACATCGAAGAAAAGATCTTCTATCCCGCTTTGGAAAAGCCGAAGCAGACACACGATCTGGCCCTGGAAGCTTACGAAGAGCACGACGTCGTCAAGAAGCTGCTGCGAGAATTGAGCCGAGCCAAAAGCCCTAACGAGGAGTGGGAGGCCAAGGCCAAGGTGTTGCAGGAGAACGTCGAGCACCACGTCGAAGAAGAGGAGAACGAGCTCTTCCCAAAGGCCCAGTCTGCGTTGGGTGAGACAGACATCGAAGCTCTCGGAGAGCAGATGGAAACCGAGAAGGAACGCAAGCAACGCGGCGCCAGTAAGTCTTCGAGCAAAAAGAAATCCGCCGGCGCGAATAAGTCAGCGTCGAAGTCGAAATCAGCATCGACAGCGCCGAAGCGGACTCGCGCCAGCAAGAAGTCGGGTTCAAAGAGCAGCTCGAAGTCGACAGGGTCTAAACGATCGAAGAAATCGGCGAAGAAGAGCCGGCGATAATACGTGAATTCATCGATTGAGAAACACGGCCCGGCGAATGGTCGTGAGCTATACGACTGCATCGTCATCGGCGCCGGGCCTGCCGGGTTGTCGGCATCGCTTTTCCTCGCTCGCTATCTGCGCCGCACGCTCACGTTTCATCACAACAGCCCGCGGAATGAATACGCGCACGGCGTACACGGATTTCTGGGCCATCACGGAATCCGGCCGGGCGAGCTTCTGACTCGCGGTCGTGATGAAGTGACGAGCCACGGGGGACTGATCATCGAGGCGTGTGTAACTGCCGTCGAAGCAGTTTCGCCCGAACACTTTCGTGTGTTTATCGGTGATGACGAAAGAGTTTTTGACGCGCGGCGATTGTTGCTCGCTACTGGCCTGCGCGATCTGACACCTGACTGTCCAGGCTTCCGAGAGTTTTATGGCTCAAGTGTTTTTCATTGTCCTGATTGTGATGGTTATGAAGTGAGGGACAAACGAGTCGCCGTGCTCGCACATGGTGACAACGCTGCGGGGTTTATTGAAAACATCCTGACCTGGACCAGGCACATAACTCTGCTGACCGATCAAAATGAGATCTCGGACCGTGCAAAACTAGACGCTCTAGACATCGCCGTAAGATCAGAACGTATAGTTGCGCTTGAAGGCGACACCTCAACAAGGCAGTTACGGCAGGTCGTGTTTGCGGAAGGCGAAGCACTCGAATGCGACGCGCTGTTCTTCAACCTCGGCACGATGCTCGCGACGGACTTTCATGAAACACTCGGCTGCCGTTTAGATCCGGAGTGTGGTCTCTTGTGGGTAGATGAGACGCAGCAAACAAGCATTCAGGGAGTTTACGCTGCGGGCGACATCACGCCACATTCTCAACTCGCCGTCGTTGCGGCCGCAGAAGGCGCGATGGCCGCCATCCACATTCACAGATCTTTGAATTCAGCCGCGGATAAACGCAGGTGAACGCAGATCTGCGTTAATCTGCGTTCATGCGCGGCTCAAATCCGAATAATCTTAACTGCTCCCCGTCTGGCCTGAGCGTCGTGATCTTCTCAAACCTGAATCCGAGCCGTTGCAGAAGATTAATCGACGCCTCGTTATCCAGAGACGTGATCGCGAGGATGCGCTGAAGATTACGTGCGTCTCGCAACACCGCCTCCGCTGCTTCAAAAGCAAAGCCTTGATTCCGGAAGTCGGGCAGGAGTGCGAAACCGATGTCGGGATCGGGTAGGTCTTCTCGTTTGAGTAGTCCACACATGCCGATCGGAGCGTGTGACTCTCGCAGCTCAACACAGTTAAGCCCGAAGCCGTGTCGCTCGTAACTCGCAACTGGCCCATTCAGAATGTATTGGCGAGCATCATCGAGGTTGCGGACTTTCTTGTCTCCGATGTAACGAAGAAAGGCCGGCTCGTTGAGCAACGTCAGGATAAACTCGGCATCGTCAACGGTGAATTCGCGCAATATTAAGCGTTCGGTTTCGAGAACTGTCATAGAATGCTGAGTATGTCAAAAAACGCGCTTGTATGTCTCGTGCTGATCTTGCTTGCGACTGCAGCCGGCCACGGAGCGGCACGGATGGATGCGGATGTGCTGCACTATTCTTTGACGCTCGAACCCGATATTGCCGCGAAATCCGTGAAGGGATCCGTTCTGATCCGTGTTGCAGCGATCTCGACCGTGGAGTTTGATTGTGGTGAGCTCACGATAGACGCGGTTCGTGAAGCTCGTGCGCCGTTGCAATTCTCAGTTGCGAATCGACGGTTGAGCGTGTCGTTACCTGCGGGAAAGCACGTGCGAGAGATCGAGATCGAGTTTCACGGCGCGCCAAAATACGGCATTCGATTCTTTCCGGATCGACAACAGGTCTACACGATTTTCTCCACGAGCCAGTGGATGGTTTGTGTAGACGATCCGGCCGATAAAGCAACGCTGACGTTCAGATTGATTTTACCGGCGAACTTAACAGCAGTCGCAAACGGCAACTTCATTTCACAACGCACGCTTCCAAACAACAAACGTGTTTCCGAGTGGCGACAGAACACCGCGATCCCCACGTACATCTTCGGTTTTGCGGTTGGTCCATTCCAGGTCGTGAAGGAGAAACGAAGAAACGTCGAGCTTCAATATCTCGCAACTAATTACACGCCGGTTGAAGTGCGTCGCATCTTTCGCGACACACCTGACATGCTCGACTTCTTCGAAGATCGAGCGGGTGTGAAGTATGCCGATCGAACGTACACGCAAGTGCTGGCAGCCGGCGGTGTCGAACAGGAGATGAGCAGCTTTACTGCGTTGAAAGAGTCGTACGGCAAGCAGCTACTGGAAAACGAGCAGGACCTCTGGCTTGCGGCGCACGAGTTTGCACACCAGTGGTGGGGGAACATGGTGACCTGTCGCGATTGGAACCACTTCTGGCTCAACGAAGGTATCACGACATTCATTGCTGCAGCGTATCTCGAACATCGCTTCGGACGAACAGTTTATATGCGCGAGATCGAGACGTATAAAACGAATTACGAGAAAGTTCGAGCGGCAGGTAAAGACAAGTCGCTCGTTTTTCCGGATTGGAAGAGTCCGACGCGTGAAGATCGTACGCTCGTTTATGACAAGGGCGCTTACGTCATGCACTTGCTTCGCGAAGAGATGGGCGAGCGCGCCTTCTGGAACGGCCTGCGACTCTTCACGCGCAGATATTTCGGCAAGTCAGTAGTAACCAGCGACTTCATCACCACGATGGAAGAAGCCAACGGTAAAAGTTTGAAAGACTTCGCCGCGAAGTGGATTTATCTCACTACTTCGCAAAAAAACACTCAATGAAATATCCGTCCTTGAGTAGAAAGGCAAAATAGGGCGAGACCAGATCCCAGTGACACGCACCCGTGAAGACATGCTCGCCTTCAAACATAACAAACATACTGAAGGTATGGTTATATTGAGAATACCCTGCGGAAACGACCAAAGGCGACTGACCCGCACGCTCGAGAACGTAGTCCGGGATTGAAAAAGAATCCGGCTGCCCCGGAACGGGGGAGAATTCGATTTCACCCAGAGTTACGTTCTCCTCGTCATTGATACTTTGCTGAAAAATGACTCTCATGCGCCTCAGCCAATATATCAGGGCAGCATTAGATTCCGGCCAACCATCAGCACGGTGACGGGGACAGAAAGACCTCCTGGCCAAAACTTAACGTACTGGTTCGGATAATCAGGATAATTGAGCCTCTTGAAATCCGTCCCATCAAGCGCGACGAAATAGGTTACGTCCTCGTGTTCACTGCCACCGTAGAACAGAGCCGACAATTGGCGCTGTGTATATTCGGGGCTCCAGGGTGGAACGTCAGTGGCGTATGCGCCTGGTCCGAACTTCTTGCCTCCGAATTTCTTCGAAGATGTCGCTGTCATCATTTCCATCACCGCAATGCTCGCTGCCTCTTCTGCGCTAGTGTAGTGGAAAAGAGGTTTGACCTTTCGAGTCTGTGCCTCTGTCTCAACCTGGACCCTGGTCTCTGCGCGTTCCCGCTCGAGGGCTTTTGAGGCCGCGACGTTGGCCTTAATAGCAGTCCCGACGCGGACACCCGTGTCCGTGGGGGTAAGCACGCCGGCAGTGAGCAGCTTCACGCCGAGGTACGCGATGAAAGCAACGTATGACACGACGGCGATGGCGGCAAGAGTATCGCGCAGGCTGATATCCCCCAATTCCATGGTCAACGTGTAGTGGCCAGAGGGGTCTAACCGGTTTATCGGGTCGGCATGCGCGTAAAGATACTTGTGCAGCGTGAGCGGGTCTTGATTTACACCCTCGAACGTATCCATCGTCTGGAAACGTCCGCTCTGCGGATTCATGTACCTCGCTCTTAGATAGTAGAAACCAAGATTCGCGTCGTAGCGCTCACCAGTGTACAGAAAATCGTTTGGCGTCGTTCCCGTACTCGCGATTAGGTTACCGAACGCGTCAAAGGTATAGGTGTCGGTTACGCTGCCGCCGGTACTGGTCAAATAACGAACCGAGCCCTGCCCGTCGTAACCGTAGAAGCTAACGTGCCATTGACCGTTAATGATCTGTCGCTGGCTGATGAGGTCATGGCCGAATGTGTATTGCCGGATAACATTACCGCCGACAATCTCCTCGACTATTTGCGCGTGGCCGGTGTGGTTATTCGCATCAACCAGGTATTCGGTCGTGATGCCGCCGACGGTTTTTGAAACGAGATTGCCGTCGCCGTCATACCGATACTGTGCGCCGCCGCTGGTTGAGACGAGTCGATTCTCGAAGTCATAGGCATAGGTGGCGCCGAGCGCTGAGTTGAGAGTATTGCCGTTGGAATCATAGGTTTCATTTTGAGCACGATCGTTGGCGTTGTAAGTAGTGGATGTTGAAGCAACTCCGGCTACGGTTGAGTTGCGAGTGAGTCGATTGCCGACGGCGTCGTAAGTGTAGCTGATCTGCCCGTTCAACTGAGCGTCGCCGCTGATCGTCTCTTTTGTGAGACGGAACAACGCATCATATGTGTAGGTGACACTACGGCCGCCGAGCTCGTTTACAGAAGTGCGATTGCCTGCCGGACCGAGCACGTAATCGTAGCTGGCGACAGTCGTCGCGTTAGCCGACGCACTCACTTTTTTCATTCGATTGAGAGAATCGTATGTGTAAGTTGTAAGCACGCCGTTCGGGTAGCTTGTTTTCTCCAGATTGCCATTTACGTCGTAACTGTAAGTCGTCCCACCGGCAGTCAGACGATTGTCGGTCACGGTGGAGAGACGATCGACCACGTCGTAAGCGTAATCAACGCTGACTCCATTGCTGTGCGAAGAGCGCAGAGTCTTCAGATTACCCCCGTTATCATACGTGTAGTTGAGCGTACCTCGTGGCGAGACCTGACTGGTAAGCCGTCCCTGCGAGTCGTAGGTGTAAGTTGTCGTGCCCGTGCCATCTGTCATCGACTCTCGTTGGCCTGCCGGCGTGTAGGTGTAAGTCACCGTGGCCTCGTTGAGACTCGCATCCGGCACTTTGCTCACGAGTCGATTCAACGCATCGTAATTGAAGGTCGTCTTGAGGCCCTTGAAATCAACACGCGTGCTCACGTTTCCTCCTTGATCGTAGGTAAACGTGTCAGACATCCCGAGCGGCAATGTTCGTTTGGTTCGCCGGCCCATCCGGTCATATTCAAAGGTGGTGGTGTGGTTGTTGGCGTCAGTTTGGGTAAGCTGATGCCCGAGCTCGTCATAGGTGTAGCGCGTGACACCGTTCGCCGCGTCGGTAACGGTGGAGAGCTTACCGCGCTGGTCATACTCAAAGCGCGTGACGTTTCCGGCCTGATCAGTCCTGGAGATGACTTGTCCCGCGACGTCGTACGCGGTAATTCGCGAAGTGCCGTCCGGGAAAATCTCCTTAGTCCGATTGCCTGCCGCATCGTACTCGAGACGTGTGATCTGGCCTTTGGCATCTGTAATCGAGGTTGCATTACCGTTGGCGTCAAAGGTAAACGACGTCACGTTGCCGAGCGCGTCGGTGACCTTTGTTCGTCTACCCGCCGCGCTGTATTCATAGCGCGTGATGTTTCCTCGGGCGTCTGTCATGGAGGTGATTTGACCAATTGCTCCATGTGTCACTGCGCTGGAAGTTCCGTCCGGATAGGTCGTCTTCTCCAGGCGTCCCAGCGAGTCGTAGGCAAAGAGCGTCGCGCGGTCAGCACGGTCTACTGTCCTGGTTATCCGCCCTTCAGCGTCATAGGTTGTTTGGTCCGTGGTCGTATCAGGATAAGTTGTTTTTACCAGTCGACCCATCTCGTCATAGTCGTACCTTGTGTGACGACCAAGCCGATCGACTATCTCGCTTTGCTTACCGATGCTGTTGTAGATCGTTTCGCTAGTTGTATTGTCCGGGTAGATCACCCTCGTTACTCTGTTGAGGTGATCGTATTGGTAGGTAGTAGTCAGCGTTTCGACAGACCCGCCAACATTGCGTGTCGAGGACTCCGTGAGACGATTACCATTTGCATCGTACGTCAGCGTAATGACGTTTCCGGATGCGTCGATCTGCTTGATCAAGTTGCCGGCACTGTCATACTCATAACGCGTCTTACGACCGAGTTGATCAGTAACCGAAGTTTGCTGTCCCTTGTCATCGTAAGTCGTAACCGTAGTACCGCCGAGCGCATCTTTTATGGAAGTGAGATTACCCTTGTCGTCATAAGTGTTCACTATCTGATTTCCGAGAGGATCGATGACAGTTAAGACTTGATTGCGACTGTTGTAAGTGAAACGCGTCACGTTGCCGAGCACGTCTGTCACACTTAGGCGATTGCCCGCGGCGTCATACGAATACCTGGTAGTCTTCCCTTCCGCATTCGTCTCGCTGATCATGTTGTTGCGGGCATCGTAACTGCGCGTGACGACTTCGCCCTTCGCATTCGTCACCTTCACGACATTGCCAAACGCATCGTATTCGCTGACGGTGATGTTCCCCAGCCTGTCGGTTGTCACCTCTTGCCGGGTATCGACACTGTGTGTGAGCTCAAGGGTTTTTCCGAAGGCATCTGTTACGCGTATCAGCCGGCCCACGTCGTCATACTCGTTGCGAACAGGCTGAATGCCACGCGGATCTTTCATCGTTACAAGTCCGTGTGCGGAGTTGTAGGTGTAAGTGGACTCGTTATTCTCGCGATCGCGGAAACTCACGAGGTCACCGTTTGCGTCGTACGTGTAAGTCATCGAAGCACCAAGTGGATCGGTGATTCGAGTGATGCGACCTTGCGCGTCGCGGGTGAAAGCGATGCTCTTGCCGCTGGAATGAATGAGGCCGTTTGCGCTGACTGTCACTGTATTGCCATTCGGATCAGCGATGGTCTGTAGACCAGCCTTCTGATCGATGACGTAGACGTAACCTTCAGCCGTGGTGAGCTGGAAGCGTGTCGGGTTGTAAACGTCCACCGTCTCGGCGCTGAGCAGCTCAACATCACCCGGCGCTGCGCCCGCGACGAAGACATCGTTGACGTCGAGAGCTACGAGTCTCGCGCCTTGCGTTCCGGGCGTACCCTGCAACTGGCTATAACCGACCGTGGCAAACTCGAACGGCGCGATCAACTGGCACTGCGAGTTTAACGTCGCCTGGAATTTGAATAGCCTGCCGTCCGGGAATGTGACTGTCACGAGCGGCACTCTCGTCGGTTGCAGGCAGTATGTCGGCAGGAAGCCCTGCGTCACGGTCTGTTCCCAGTTTTCACCAAGCACGCCTGACTTCTCAACGCGGACGTTCTTTATGCCGAGTGTCCAACCCACGCCGAAATCTCCGGTGCGTTTCTCGCGGCTGTCGTAGGTGCGGACTACTTCAATCGGCAGCCCCGCCACAGGCACGCTCAGATCTGTAAATGAGAGCGTGAAGTTTCCGAGCTTCAATTCACTGGCGACGACGGCGCTCACGGTATTTACCGAGGTCTGCCCGCCGGCATTCGTGGCGCTCAGACGGACGGTGTAGATACCGTTGATAAGCAGAGTCGGGTCGAAGGTTCCGAGCAGACCGTTCGTCACCGCCGTGTTGCCTGAAGCGATGGTGGTCCACACTTGCGGGTCTGCGTTGAGACTGTATTCGAGTTTCCACGCTGAGCCCTCGCTGACACTGCCGATGAAGCTCGTGCGGTTAGTGATCGTGGCGGCGTCCGCCGGTGAGTTGATGCTTACGACAGCCGGTGGCGCGGCGGGGTTGACTACCACCATCACGTCGTCGCTCTTCGTCAATTCGGAATCGTTAGCTGTGAGTCGCAGGACATATGTGCCCGGTGTGTTAAAAGTCGCGATTGAGGCCGCGCGATTCAGCGGATTGAAACCGACCTGGCCTGGTCCACTGACAACACTCCACAACACCGAGAATGTTCCGCCCGCCGGCAGTCCGTCGTCAGTGGCTGTGCCGTTGAGAGCTGCTGTGGCAGGCAGGGTGATCGCAAGGTCGGGTCCGGCACTCACCGTAGGCGCGTGATTTGTCGGCCTGACGGTGATCGTGACGTCTGCAAAGCGTGTTATCTCCGTGTCGAAGGCAGTGAGACGCAGCACGTACGTTCCCGGAGTGCTGAACGTCGCGGTCGTCTGAGCCTGGTGTGTGTCACCGAAGACGACCTGGCCTGGCCCACTCACGACAGACCAGGTGATCGCAAGCGTGCTGCCTGCGGGTAGACCGTCATCTGTGGCCGTGCCGTTGAGTGTCGCAGTCTGTTCGATTTGGATTGTTTGGCCCGCGCCGGCGCTGACTTTCGGCGGTTGGTTGCCCGCCGATGGATTGACTGTGACAACGACATCATCGTCAGTTATCAGATCGGAATCGTTGGCTGTGAGCCGCAGGACGTAGGTTCCTGTTTGGCTGAAAGTGGCTGTAGTGCTCGCCTGCTGCGGGTTCTCGAACGTGACCGTACCTGGACCAGAAACGACTGACCAGTTGATCGAGAGCGTGCTGCCCGCGGGCTGGCCGTCGTCTGTAGCTGTTCCCTGTAAGTTTGCGGCATCGCGAACCGTGATCGTTCGATCCGTTCCGGCGTTTACCGTTGGTGGATGATTGACTTCAACCGCACATAACCCCGTGGTTCCCGTCTCGAAGACTGATCGAGCTTCTGTAGCAGACAGGACGCGGTTGTAGATCTGAACTTCGTCAACCAGACCACGAACTCTGCCATTGAAGGGCTCACCCGATCCACCGATGACAAGAGGTTTACCATTCAGGTAACCGATGTCGAAGTTCGCAGGTTGTATACGTTCGAGCGCTCCGTTCACATAGAGCTTGATATCGTGCCCGTCGTACGTACCAACCAGGTGATAAAACTGCCCGGCCTTGATCACTGTCGTGGAGACAGCGGCGGCCCTGAGGTTAACGGTTGGATTAGAGCCGACGAGGAAATGGATTCGATCGTCGGGACCAGTGCCACGGAGCTTGAAGAGGGAGAAGGCTTCAAACGGGCCGTTGCCGCGTTTGAAAAGGACGTATTGCAGGCCGATATCTGAAGTGACCGAGTCGAGCGAGTCGAATTTCACCCAGGCTGAAACGCTTATGTTCGCAGGCTTCAGACGCGTCGAGTCAGCAATCTGAATAGAATCGTCGGTGCCATCGAGACGAAACGCCTGCCCGACTTGCCCGGAGATGAAGGTTGGACCATTTAACGGCGTGCCGTTGTTGCCGCTTACCAGATCGGTGTAATTCCCTTCACCTTGCCACCAACCGACCAGGCCGTGCGGCGGCGTGAGGCACGGATGCGGATTAACTGTAACCGTAACCTCATCACTCCCGCTCAACTGTGAATCGTTGGCCGTCAGTCGAAGTACGTAAGTGCCGGGAACGGTGAATGTGGCTGTCGTCACGGGTTGGTTTACGGGTGTAAACGTGACCGGGCCTGGTCCACTCACAACGCTCCACGTGGTCGTGACGACACTCGTTGGCAAACCGTCATCGGTGACGGAGCCGTTGAGAGTCGCTGTATCCGGCAGGGTGATCGTTTGATCAGCGCCCGCGCTGACTGCGGGAGCTGCGTTGAGTTGAATGACGTTGACGGTGACCTCGTCAGAGCTGAGAAGCGCTGAGTCGTTCGCCGTCAGCCGCAAGACGTACGTGCCGCCTTTGCTGAAGCTCGCTGTCGTCATCACCGAGTTCGGGTTACTGAAGACGACTGTTCCCGGTCCACTCACGACGCTCCACGAAACAACCGGCGTCGTGCCGGCCGGTAAACCATCGTCAGCGACTGTGCCCTGAAGATTCGCCGTTGCCGGTAAGGTAATCGTCTGATCCGCTCCGGCGTTTACGATTGGCGCCTTGTTGCGCGGATCGACGACGGTCAAAGTGTAGCTCTGCGTATCGAATCCACCCCGTGGATCTGCGACTTTGACGACGACGTCGTGCGTGCCAACCTGGTTGATACTCGGGTTCCACGTGATGAGTCCGGTAGCAGAGTTGATCTGCATTCCCTGCGGTGCTGTCAGGAGACTGTAGACAAGCTGCTCGTTGTCAGTGTCAACAGCCTGCACCTGATACTTGTACTGCTGATCCGGCGAAAGGCCGATGCTTGTCTGGAGTCTGAAGTTTGACTCGGTCGTGTGCCGTTCGGCGAAGAAGAAATCGAACTTGTACGTGGTGCCGATAGTCAGGCCAAGCGTGTCGAGATTGACAGAGCCGGATGCTGCGCCGTGAACGCCGCCGAGATCGACCACCAAACGGTTATTGATGAAGACCCAGATGTCGTCGTCGCCCGTAAACTGGAAGACTTCGCCGCCGCGGTAAGTGAAGTTCGTGTGCAGCTCCAGCGTGAAGTGGTAGTTGTGCGCGCGACCCTGGTTGCCGAAGAGCTGCCCGTCAATCGGGAAGAACGCATTTGACTGGAAGGAATAGACACCGGAGCTCGGCGCGGTTTCACTTAGTACGACCGGAACGACCGTCTTCGAATTCACCGTTGCGTCGTCGTTGTACCACTGGTTAAAGCTGGCTGTACTCGAAATCGCACCGCGACCATTTGGACCAACGAAGATCGGTTTGCTGTCTGCTCCAAGCTGCGTTTGGACCAGGCCGGTGACTAAGCCGGAAACTCCCTTCTCGAAATCCGGATGCGTGTCTCTGAAGTCTCGAACGGTGGCGTTTAGGACGATTGCCGAGCCCGTCGCTGTGGGTGGCTGATACGTCAGCACGGGCTGCGACGTGATGTGTGGTGCCGTGTTGACGGTGATCGTGATGTTGTCGTTTGCGGAGAGGCCTGAGTCGCTCGCAGTTAGCCGGAGCACGTAGACACCGCTGCCGCTGAAGCAGGCGCTGGTCACTGCGGCTGAGGCATCGGCAAACGTGACCGTGCCTGATCCACTCACTTTGATCCATCTGTACGAAAGCGTGCTGTCCGTTGGCAGGCCATCGTCTGTCGCTGAGCCGGAAAGTGACGCACAAACCGGAAGGGTGATGAGTTGATCCGGTCCCGCGTTTACGACCGGAGCCTGGTTGAACTGGCTCAGACTGATGATCACATCATCGCTGGCCGACAACACTGAATCAGTCGCTGACAATCGCAAGGTATAAACACCTGGCGCGCTGAAAGTGACTGACGTGTTAGGCGTGTGAGAATCAGCAAACGTGACGCTGCCGGGTCCACTCACCTTGGACCAAGTGGCCGCGAGAGTGCTGCCGGCCGGCAAGCCGTCGTCGTTAACAGTGCCTTGCAATTCGAGACCGCCGCCCGGCCATGCTGACGTGCGATCAGCGCCGGCGTTAACTACCGGCGCTTCGTTTGCCGGCAGGACCTTGATCTCGACCTCGTCAGTTGCGGTAAAACGAGAATCGCTGGCCGTGAGTCTCAGTACGTAGGTACCATCTGTTGTGAACGTCGTGATCGTGTCTGCGGCAGAGGCATCGGCGAATGTGACTGGCGCTGGACCACTCACCTGAGTCCACGTTGCAGTAAGTGTGCTGCCGTGTGGAAAACTATCATCGTTAACAATGCCTTGCAGATGGGCAGTGTTGGGCAGACGGATGGTCTGATCGTCCCCGGCGTTGGCTGTTGGTGGCTGGTTCTCCGGGTAGACCGTAATTTCCAGTTGATCTGCGACAGTAAACTCGGTGTCGTTGGCTGTCAGCTTCAGGATGTAGGTTCCGGGCGCGCTGAATGTCGCGGTCGTCGTCGCAGTGTTTGCATCGGCGAAAGCGACATCGCCGGGGCCGCTGACGACACTCCAGCTCACCGTCACAGTTGCGCCCCGTGGAAGCGCATCGTCACTTACCGAACCGTTCAGAGTGGCGGAGTTTGGTAATTCGATCTCCTGATTTGGCCCGGCCTCGACTGCCGGCGACTGATTGCGCGGGATGACCGTGATCGTGACCGTGTCAGTGCTGAATAGCTGTCCGTCAGAAACTTTCAACTCGAGAACGTAATCACCCGGATCGACGAACGTCGCGCTGGTCGTCAGGCTGATCGCATCAGCAAACGTGACTGGTCCAGGTCCGCTGACCTTTCGCCAGGTGGCGGTGAGACTGCCGTTCTCCGGCAATCCATCGTCGGTCGCAGTCGCGCTCAAGCTCGCTGTGTCGGTGGGAAGTGTGATGGTCTGATCCGGTCCGGCATCAACCAGCGGCGGGCGATTGACCGGCGGCAAGGGAACGTCGTTCTCGGTGATTTGCAACACACCGTTGCCGTTGACCTGAAGTCGATCGCAACTGACCGTGCCGCGTACACGCGACTTACCCGTGATCGAAACTAATCCCTCCGGAGCTCGCACGATGCCATAAAGCACAGCTCCGCCGCTCAAGCTCAATCCCTCGCCCGCTATCGCCAGAGACATGCGCTTCGGATCTTCTGCCGCGCCGAGAGTCGAACCCACGAGCGACACTTTGTTTTTAACGTTCAGGATAACCGGGCCGGCGAGACGCAGCTCGCTGCTGCCTGAAAGACTGAGCTCTTCCAGATTGTAGGTCGACGGCTCGGTGGCGTTTGCAATACCGAAGACGAAAGCCGTGCGACTCGATGCTGAGAACTTGCCGTACGTTCCTGGTGGAACGATGACGGCGCCTGCATTTCCTGAAAGCGACAAGTCACGCAGCGTTGAGAAGTCGCCGGCGTTTTGACTTGTCGATGTTAATGACACGATGCGTGTTCCGGCCGGTTGCGGCGGTAATGCGACCGCAGTCAACGTCATCGGATCGGTGCGAGTGATAAGGAATCGGAGTGAAGCGTTGCCGCTTAAGTTCAACTGGTAGTTTGACGGCTGCGTGCTATCACTTCCCTCAATGATGCCAGCGAAGGTCGGATGACCATCAGTAATCGAGACTGTTGGTGTGCCTGGGACCAAAAGATCTGAAGTGATGATGGAGTTACCGGCCATGAAGATGTTTTCGCCGAGTAGCTGCCAGAGCGCGCCCTCGACGCGGCCGTCGCTGAGCTCGGGAGCGTGTCGCACGACCGCGAGGTTGTCGAAAACCTGTTTGACGCCCGGCATCTCGGCGATTCCCGCAGGCGCGAATGTGATCTGCGCCCATCGTGGAACCTGCGCGATGTGGCGTGACTCGAATTCTGTTCCGTTCCAGCGCACCTGCGTGAGCATGCCGGATGATTCAGCGATGAGGACGTCGCCGATCATGTCTGCGAACGCGTCCGCGGGCGCGCCCCAGAGTTTTCTGCTCACCGGATCGACGCCGTAAAAATTCTCGTGCGCGGGGATCAGACGGATGTCCGCGGGGTTCAGGTTGAGCGTGTAGGTAGCGACAGTTCCGTTGATATCGACGGCGTAGATGAGGCCCTGATCTTTTGCGCCGGCCAAAATCTTTCCGGACCAGGGACCGTACTTTTCAGGAGCGTCAGGAACTATGGTGACTCCGGTTAGTGCGGTTCCGAGTAAAGCGATCTGGGTTGCGAGCCCGGTAGCGTTAATTCGCCAGATGCCGCCGCTGGTCGTGACCGCAATCACGTCGCCGCCGTAAATGCCGGTGCGATCGACATAAAGACTAGTAACCGATCCTGTTTCGCCGGTGAGTGTGGCCCAGGGGTTCTGCACGGTTCCGCCATCGCTCGCGACGCGCGCGACCACGCCGGGCGCGTCAGTGCTGGTAAAGAGATCTCCCGGTTTGAAGCCTGCGAGACTGACGCCGAAACCGTCATCACGTGCGGTGGCAATCTTCAGCTCGCCACTCACGCCGCTAACATTTGAGAAGTTCGCATGGGCGCCGTCAGCTTGAATGAGCTCGAAATTGTTTGGCTGTCCGGTTGTCGAATTGGCCGAGACGACGACTTTTCTCGTCCGCTGGTGATAATCGATGCCCGTGTGGTTGTTGAAGGCGGTGCTGAGTGCTGTTAGCTCGACGCCGGAGCTGCTGCTCTGCGGTGCGACTGTCGTTTCAGGCGCCGGTCGGCTGAATTCTTTAGCGGCAACAGCAGGCACCACCAACGACTGTACATATATTAGGAGAACTAACAGGCTGGCCATCGATTTCTGAAGATTTTTCATGGAATTCCTCTTCGACGTCGGACACAATTCGACGTGCAAAGCCGGGGCGTATCTATCCGGCGAAGTTTTTAAGTTGCAGTTAGTGGTTGGAAGGGCCTGGGCAGCCGCTGTTAGCGGAACTGAGCGAAGAGATCACACAGTAGACCTCACCGGCTCATTTCACCTCGAACACTTAACTAACTAATTGCTTCGATAAAAATGAGGTACAAAGCGCGGCGAATCCTACTCGTGATTTCAGACGCTGTCAATTGGCCGAAATTATGGGTACTGGTTCAATTTAAAATACGCCGAAGGCGTTCGCTAATTTCAGCCCAAGGTTGGAGCGTAGCGACAACCCCGGGGACCATTACAGAAAAGCGCAGAACCCTAAAAGCGTTCGCCAACTGCCGAACCCTTTCAGGGTTGAATCGCTAATGTAAATCGAAACCCAGGGTTCTCGCTGCGCTCCGACCGTGGGCTGAAATTAGCGAACGCCTTCGGCGTAATTGCGGTCATTTCAAACTGAGCACTACTGCCTTCGGCGTAATTGCGGCCAATTTCAAACTGAGCACTACTAAATTATGGGTACTGGTTCAGTTTTGAAATACGCCGAAGGCGTTCGCTAATTTCAGCCCAAGGTTGGAGCGAAGCGACAACCCTGGGATCATTAATTTAATACACGCTAACCCTGAAAGGGTTCCGCGGTTGGCGAACCTTTCAGAGTTCAACCAACATTACGTTACAAACCTGGGCTGAAATTGGCGAACGCCGTCGGCGTAATTGCGGTCAATTTCAAACTGAGCACTACTAAATTATGGGTACTGGTTCAGTTTGAAAATACGCCGAAGGCGTTCGCTAATTTCAGCCCACGGTTGGAGCGAAGCGACAACCCTGGGATCATTAATTTAATACACGCTAACCCTGAAAGGGTTCCGCGGTTGGCGAACCCTTTTCAGGGTTTAATCAACATTACGTTACAAACCTGGGGCTGAAATTAGCGAACGCCTTCGGCGTTTCACTGAACCATTACCAAAATTATGTTTATGGAAAGTGAAATGGATCTTCGAAAAACACATAGTCACTGAAACGGGCGCTCTGGTCGTCTGAAAAGTTCGTCGCAATTTAAATTCCGATGTTGCAGTAAAGATCTGTCCACGGTTCAGGAGCAACTATGAAACTCACCAAACTTCTCCCGCTCGGTTTGTTTGTTCTCGTCTCGTTTGGAGTCTGGAACACTTCCGCAAATGCCCAAACAATTGATTATGGCTCAGTTAAGATTGGCGAAACCAAAACTCTTCCGGCCGGCGCGTTTTGCCCGGCGGGCAGCGGCGGCTCCTGTCTAACGATAGGAGCGCTGACGATCACGGGTACTAACGCCAGCGAGTTTAAGATCACAAAGGATGAATGCTCCGGCGTTACGCTGCCGGGCCAGGGCTCTTGTTCGATTGACGTCGCCTTTACACCTCAGAGTCCCGCCGGCGCCAAAGAGGCATCTCTCCCGATAGTTGGTACACAGGGAGAACTGTTTTTTACCTGGATTCTGAAAGGGACCGCAGAGGGTGGTCCATTGAAGATTATCAAACCGACGTCCGAGCAAATCTTCCCATTACAAGCTCCGGATTTCACCAAAACCGACCCCATCACGTTTCAGGCCGAAGTAGCTGCGCCTAACGAAAACAATTTAGTGGATTGGAATGTAAAGCTTGAGTACGCAACGAGTGGAAACCGTGGCGCCTCCGAGGAAACGCGCGCATTTCAGACGCAGGCGCCGGCCACCGTTTCACACGATGAGACCTACAATTCAAAGGGTGGAAAGATCACTGTTAATGCCAAGACCACAATCGACAGTAAAACGGAAAACGCCACCCCGGTAACCGCTTTCATTGTTGGCGCATCGATACCTAACCAACAAATCACAGACAGGCTGATAAGTATTTACAACGGCGCCACACCTAACCTGATGACGGGCATTGCCCAACGGGAAAGCAGTTATCAACAATTCCGTGTAATGACCCTCTACGGAATAAGCGCGCGTTGGCCCAACGAGAGCTTCGACGGCGGCAGCCACGTGGGACTGATGCAGGTTGAAATCAGCATGAGCCATGCCTGGAACTGGGAAGACAACACCAGAGACGCCGTGAATTTATTCCAGCAAAAGCTCGCCGCCGCGCGACGAATCATGCAAAGAATCATTAACGATCACAAAGGGCTGCGAAAACTTACCGACGTCGAATTGGAGAATATGGCCCTGGTTCTATATGGACCACACGCAAGCGCGGACCGGGCCAAACAGTACTATGCTCCGGCAGACAAAGGTAATGGGACGTTTGATTGGATTGTAAACACTGCAGGCAATCCAGATGGCGTTGATTACGCGAATAGCGTTCGCGCTAATACGAAATAACACGCGAGGAGACAGGCCATGGAAACCTTGATTAACCGTATCTTGATTACTGTATTGGTGGGAACGTCCTTGCTTGCTTTGTCGGGCAGTGCATTTGCCCAGAGCAATCCTTCGAAGCGGGATTTAGCCGGCTTTAGTTGGAGCGCCTCCGCTGCGAGTCGAGTTTCCAATGAGAAGTGGGACAAGTCAGAAGTAGCTGCGTTTTTGGATCGGGTTAGTGACAACGGCTCACTACCGTCGAAGGTGGGAGACTTTGTGTTTGCTGATGTTGATGCCGATGGACAACTGGAGCTGTTAGCGACTGTTGACTATTCCGGGCGGAATTTTTTCAACACGCTACTCATCGTTCATCACAATTCAGATTCGTTTGGACTGCAAACCATCTCCGTCTGGAATATGGAGTCACTCGAAAACCGGATCAGGGATCTCGACAGTGACAGCCGCCTGGAGCTGATTCTTCAGAAGCCATTGACTCCGTATCTCGGGGCAAATCCGGTTGCGGTTTGGCCTGCGGTCTATACGCTGGCGCAATCAGAGTACGTCGAGCGCAGCGCTGATTTTGGCCTTTGGTATCAAAGCGAGATCCTTCCCGGGCTGAAACAAAAACCGACAGCTCAGGGCAATGCAAAGGACGACGATGTGTCGCGAATTGAGCTGGCCAAGATTGAGCGTGTTATCAATCGAGATCGGACAGCGGGTTTGGAAATGGCTCTCGGATGGAGCAAGGATCCTAAATCGATCCGGCGTGTATTCGCGGCTTCAATACTCGGCGACATTGAAGAGAAAGCTGCTGAAGAGACTCTTCAACAACTCGCTGTCGATACAGATCCGGATGTAGCAACCAATGCTCGATCGGTTCTCTCGCTCAAGAAGAAGCTCAGGTAAAGGACGCAGATTATTTCCGACTGGCGGCGGCTACGCTGCTGGTCGGATCTGCGCCTTCCCAACGCACGTCGGCGGTTGGGCCGTAGATTGACGGGACCGTTTTATCGAGCATGCGCAGGTACACTCCGAGTTGGGCGCGATGATGCGCGGTGTGCAAAACGCGCCGCCAGAAGATCCAGATTCTTTCGCGCTCAACGTCGAAGAATGGGACCAATGCAAGCCACCAGTCTTCAGTCTGCTCGGCGAGGAAGTGCAAACGGTTGCGCGAGAGCTCGACCATGCGCGCGGCCAGTGCATAAGGAGTGCGATCCTGCGGCAGCACTTCCTGCGCCGGCACTTCCGGCAAGCCCAGAAACTCGCCAAAGAAACGGCGCTCGGACAGCAGCTCGTGCTCGATGATCTGGCCCACGCTACTGGCACGCGGATGTGGCTTGAACAAAAGATCGTCCGTGCTGAATTCACGCCAGACTGAATTGAGCTTGTTCGCCTCACTCGCGTACGTTTTCACCAGGTGTTGAAAAATCCGAGACGAAGCAAGCGGAACGTCCGTCTCTTTGATTGCGATATCTTCGTATTCCATCTGCAAACCTCTCTTCTCTGCGCAACCTCTGCGTCTTGCGGTGAAAGATTTAGTTAAACCGTGGCGCAGAGAAGCTATCTTTAGAAAGTAAAGATTGCCGCAAATTCCGAGCGAATGTTGTGCGTGGTGTAGCTCGGGATGCCACGGAACAGCGGCAGCAAGCCGGTACGAGAGTCTGCGCGGGTGCGGTAGTAACCTTCCTCGTACGCAAACGTTATCCACTGGTTCCACTTATATTGAATATTGCCGGAGAAGAGATCACTGCGGCCGCCGCGCAGGCCAAACCGTCGTGCGTCACGCGCCTTCGCCTGATCAAAACCGTAGTAGAGGAAAGCGGTCCAACCGGCGTTGCGTCCTTTCGGATCCGCATCGAATAGCCGCGACAGCGGAAAGCCTAGCTGAATAAAACCGCCTTGCGCGCGAACAGGACGCTGTGGCGCGACTACGGCAATACCGTTGTCCAATCCGAAAGCAACCGTCGAGGCGCCGTCGATCGAAGTCGCAGTTGCGACGCTTGTCAGTCCCGCAGTGTCATTAAAGTTGGAGAGTAATTGTCCGGCGAGAAAAAAACGCAGATCGGAACCGCCGTAATACTTCCCAACCACGGTAATGAAATGCGTCGGCAGTTGAAACTCAGCCGAGTATCCATCGCTGTCACTGCTAACTTCCACGCCATTCGGAAACGCTGGTCTGAATCCAACCGGCACGTTTGCAGCGGTAACGATCGCAGTGCGCTTCGCATGTTCGAAGCTGAAGATCAATTGCGCCGGAGCAACGCTTGCAGATTTGTCGAGCTGCCATTGCAGTACGGCGCGACCCTGGATGCCCGGCTGCTGTGAATCAACTCCCTGTCGTTCACCAAAAGCCAACTGATTGGCAACATCGCTCGGCAGGTTTCCGAAAGCCGGCAGAACGATCGCGATCTCCGGCTCAAACTGGACATTGCGCGAGCCGCCAAATTTGTGAAGGAAGCCAAACTTAGCCTGCGGAATACGCGTGTAAGCAGCACCGTAACCGACGCCGCCGAAGTTTGTGTTCTCGATCATGTTGGGCAACGTCGACGAGACGAAGGGCGACCAGTCTTGCCCAAACAAAACGAATGCGCTGTTTTTGTCACTGAAGCGACGATCGATCCTGACCCATGCCAGGCGTATGGACGGCTGACTCGATCGAATCGAAGTGATGTTGCGATTGTTCGCGCGCGGAAAATCTCCCTCAAAATCAAACTCGAATTTTCCGGTGATGGCCGTCTTTGGCACTGGATCCAGCCATTCGAAGTTTGCGCCGAGTCGCAGTCCGCGGGCGCGCACGTGAAACTCGGGTGAGCCGTTCGGGCCAGTATCACCAGCAAGCAGCGGCAATGGAAAATCATTTCCCGCTGGTGATGATGAATCGTGAATCAGGCTCGTCTTGAAGATGCCGTAGAACTTGAGCCGAACGCCCGTGCCGAGTTTGATATCCGGGATCAGGCCTTCGCGTTTCGGCACGTCGATGCCTTGTAAGCGGACTGGCGCCACTGCGGCGATCACGGCAGGAGTCGGCTGTGGCTCCGGTGCGACTGGTGGTGGTGGCGTGCTGGTTTTGTACTCGGCCGTGATTGTCTTTAACTCCGAGGTCGCCGCCGGCGTGTGAATCGCTTCAAACTCCGTCGCCGAGATCACGCCTTTGTCACGCAAGAGCGCGGCGAGGCGATCTCTTTGTTCCGCAGGTGAAGCGTTAGTCGTAATCGCGCGCGCTTCAGTTTCCGTCAGAATGCCCTTCGCTTGCAGCACTCGCACCAGCGGATCACTCGTGTCAGCGCTTTGCGGAAAAACAGCCAGCGCACTTCCAAGAACGACAATCACAATTAAAATAAGACGATACACACGCATGATCAGATCCTTTCTCGATGACAAAGATCACAGAACCGAGCGCAGTAGCGCCGGGTCAACGTTGATTAATCGCGTCCGTGTTGGGTTTGACCCGGCGCTACCGCGCTCGGTTCTGTTCTTTTTCGCGTTCGTAGGCTTCTCGTGAATCGCGGCCGGTCACCGAGCGAAACCAGCCCGGATGATGCGACCAGGCCCAACGCTCGGTAACTGTGCCATCGATCATCGATCGAAATGTGCCCGGTTGGTGAGCAGTACTTTCATAGAGGTGGATGATGAAGCCGGCCAACATCAGGAGCGCGGCAAGATCGTGAATCACATAACTCACCGCGACAACCCACCGCCCCACGACATCGTCGAACCACATCAACAAGCCCGTAATCAGGAACAAAACGGCGCTCACCAGGATTAACCAGAAGTAAATCTTTTGTCCGGCATTAAAGAACCCGACATCCTCCGCTTCCATCGGGTCTTCGTTCGTGACGTACTGCCGAATTCTTCTCATCCAGCGCCGGTCGGCTTCAACCCATGCCATCGGCGCGAACCAATTGATGAACTGAAACAAGAAGAAGACGTCAAACAGCAATCCAAACCAGGGATGAAGCAGGCGCGTTCGTGGACCACCACCGAAGATCGGCGTGATCCAGTGGAACAACCACGGCGAGTAGATCGCAAATCCCGTCAGCAGCGAGAGAATGAAAAAGATTGCGACGGACCAGTGCAGGAAACGCGTGTAAACCGGATGGCGCAACAATTCACCGCGATGCACACGGGTGGTGCCGAACCGAGCAAACTCACCTCGCGCCTTCTCGTCGAAGTTTTTTGCGGTCGAGCTCACGGCGTCTCCTTTCTGCCGGCTTCGATCTCTTCACGTGGTCCGGTTCTGGTTTCCGGTGGCTCGGGCTGCGGTAGTTTTGGCCCGTAGAAAACCCGGTGGAAGAACACAGCGGCGATACCCAATATACCCATCCCCAACCCAATCGGTTTCGCGAACCATTTCCAATAGGTATAGCTGGGCGGAATCACAGGATTCGCATTCAGACCGTATCGCTCGGGTCGCTTGATATCGTGCAGCACGTAAATCACGTGCGTGCCTCCGATCGATTGCGGATCGTAAACACCGGCATCTGCAAAACCGGATACGTCGCGCAACTGCTGGGCGCGCAGTCCTGCGATCTGGACCATGTCAGACTTTGTTCCAAACTTCAGGCAGCCGGTCGGACACGCCTTCACACACGCGGGTTCGAGACCTTGCCCGACACGATCCGAGCACAGCGTACACTTGTAAACCTTCTTCGTCTTCTCGTTGAACTTGGGAATATCGAAAGGACAACCTGAGATGCAGTAGCCACAGCCGATGCAGTTCTCCTGTTGAAAATCAACGATCCCGTTTTCGTACTTGATAATTGCGCCATCAGCAGGACACGCACGCAAACAGCCGGGATCTTCGCAATGCATGCACTGATCTTTCCGCAACAGCCACATCAAGTTGCCGTCGTGCTCGTCTTCAGCAAATTTGATCAGGTTGTAATAGTTCCACTCAGTCGTGGGCATCGTTTGGTAAGTGTCGTTGAAGGTTGTCTCGCGAAACGGATGATCGTTCCACTCAACACACGCGACTTCACACGCTTTGCAACCGATGCACGTCGTGACGTCGATGTACTTGCACACGTGTTCTTCACGACGCGTTCCCCGCCCCGGCACCGGACCAGGATGGGCCGAGATTTCCTGAATCTGAAATGTGCGTGGGTTAGCCATCGTCTTATGCCCTTTCGATCTTCACGAGGAACCCTTTGAACTCCGGCGTATAAGCGTTGGGATCGATCGCGGCGGGTGACAGACCATTTGCGGGTGTCAATCCTGTCTTTCCTTTGTCTTCCGCAATGCCGCGGTAGCCCCAGTGAATTGGTATCCCGATCTGGTAGGTCTTCTTGCCATCAATCATCATCGCTTTAATTCGCCTGGTGACCATCGCTTTACCGATGTAGCTCCCGCGAGCGCTGGAGATTTTCAGCTTTTCGCCACCGCTGATGCCCATCTCATTCGCCAGCTCAGCAGGTATCTCGACGAATGGCTCAGGAACCAGTTGCACGTTCATCGGATTGTTCTTGGTCCAATAGTGATAGTGCTCGGTAAGTCGGTAGGTGGTACAGACAATATTGAAGCCCTGCTCGGGCGTGCCGAGTTTGTCCAGATCCGAAGTGAACTTTTTCGCCACCGGGTTATTCGAGTGTTGCGGATGCAAAGGATTTGCGATGGGACTTTCAACTGGTTCGTAGTGCTCCGGAAATGGCCCATCTGCAAAAGCTGCGAGTGGAGCAAAGATACGGCCGACGCCTTCGGGATTCATGATGAACGGTCCCATGTGATCCGAAGGTTTCGAATCGACTTTGAAGTCGGGTACGTCGTTGCCAACCCATTTTTGTTGCGCGTCGTTCCACCAGACCTGACGGCGCTCCGTATCCCACGGTTTTCCCGATAGATCGCACGATGCACGGTTGTACATGACGCGACGATTTGCAGGCCACGACCAGGCCCAGTTCGGGTAAACGCCGAGACCGGACGGATCGTCGGTGCCTCGTCGTTGTGATTGCGCACCCGCTTCGGTCCAGGAACCGGAGTAGAGCCAGTTGCCGCAGGCGGTGGTGCCGTCATCCTTTAACCAGGCGAAACCAGGAAGCTGTTGGCCTGCCTTAATCGTCACACCGGGCTGGGTGTCCAGCGTGATATCGGCGAGCGCACGGCCATTGATTTCTTTTGCGACTTCGGCTAGCGCCGGAGCCTCTGGAGTTGTATACGACCAACTCAGATTGAGGATCGGATCCGGAAACTTGCCGCCTTCTTTCTGGTAAAGCTCACGAACTTTCAAAAAAATACGCGCGACTATTTCCTGATCGACTTTCGCGTTCCCTGGTGGCGGCACCGCCGCATACTTCCATTGCAGCCAGCGCGCGGAATTGACGAAGGTGCCGTCTTTCTCGGCGAAGCCCGCGCCCGGTAGACGATAGACAGTCGTATTAATCGTCTTCATCTGGTCTGCCGTTGTCCCCGGAGCTCTCCAGAATTCGGCTGTCTCTTCCGGAAACAGATCACACACAACGAGGAAGTCGGCTTTCTTCAATGCCTCGATGTTCTTGCGCGAGTTCGGACCGATGGCGACGCCGTTCATGCCAAAGGCAAACAGGCCTTTGACTTTGCCCTGGTACATCTCGTCCCACATCTCAGTCCATGAGAACTTGCGATCGATCTTGGGCAGAAAGTGATAGTTGAAGTCGTTTTCCTTCTTCGCTGAATCACCGTAGAGAGCCTTCAGGAACGACGCCATGAACTTCGGCGTGTTGGACCAGTAGTTATATGAGTCCCACTCGTTTGGCTTCGATGAAGTCGGAGTTGTGCGTTTGTTGAAAGTCGCGAGATCCGTATCTGACGGCTGCGGAATCTTGAGATAGCCGGGGAAGATATCGAACACGCCGCCCATGTCCGTTGCGCCCTGAATGTTCGAGTGCCCGCGCAAAGCATTCACGCCGCCGCCTGCGCGCCCGACATTTCCGAGCAACAATTGCAGCATCGCCGCAGTGCGAATGATCTGAGTGCCGAAGGTGTGTTGCGTCCAACCCACGGCATAGATGATCGTCCCCGCTTTTTTCATGCTCCCGTCTTTACGAATAGACGTGAACAGATCTGCGGCTTTGAGAAACTGATCCTTCGGGATTCCCGTAATGCGCTCGATCATTTCCGGCGTGTAGCGTGAATACTGCTGCTTCAGTAGCTGGAACACTGAGCGCGGATGTTGCAGTGAGAGATCGTAAGCCGTGTTTGGAGGAAGCATCGGCGGTGGCTTCTGTCCGCCCTGGCCGGAAGCGCCGGGTCCGCCGGCGGCCTGGTGTCCCTGGCCCATTGCGTCGCCGCCCTTTTGCGGGGTCGAAGGTTGCGAGCTGACCGGTTCGCTCGTACGCTCAAAATTCTTCCCAGGCTCCTGGCCTGTGGCTTGACTCGAGGTTGTTGTCGACGAGCCTGCGGTCGTCTCTTGTTTTACTGGTCCAACGTTGCCGCCAGCTTCGTAATTCCACGTTTCCTTGTCGTAGGTTTTGCCGTCAAAGCCTGAAAACAATCCATCCTCAGGGAGCTTGAATCCTTCCTTAACGATGAACGCGGCATTCGTGTAGTTGATTAGATAGTCTTTAGCGACGCGATTGGTTTGGATTGCGTAATTGATCAGGCCGCCGAGGAAGGCGATGTCCGTGCCGGCTCGTATTTGTAAGAACAGATCGGCCTGTGTGGCGGTACGGGTGAAGCGTGGATCGACGACGATCATTTTCGCGTTACGATGCAGCTTCGCTTCGACCGGCCATTTGAAGCCACACGGGTGGTTCTCCGCCGGATTACCGCCCATGATCAACATCATGTCGGTATTCTTCATGTCGATCCAGCCGTTGGTCATTGCACCGCGTCCGAATGTGGGCCCCAAACTGGAGACCGTCGGACCGTGTCAAACCCGGGCCTGCGTTTCGAAATAGCAGAGCCCCATGCTGCGCATGGTTTTTACGGCAAGAAAGTTCAGCTCATTGGTATCAGTGCAGCCGCCGATCCAACCGATTGTTTCCAAACGATTGACGGTGTAGCCGTCCTTATCTTTCTCGATGAACGTGGCGTCGCGTGTTTTCTTGGTCCAGCGCGCAATCTCATCGACGGCCTGATCCCACGAGATGTCGTCCCAGCGATCAGAACCGGGACGTCGCACCTGTGGTTGCAGCAGGCGACGATCGTTGACGATTTCCTGCTCGAGCGAAGCGCCTTTGGGACACAATGTGCCCCGATTGATCGGAGCATCAGGATCGCCTTCCACATGGACGACTTGCGGGACCGCGTTCTTCGATTTATCGCCAAGGGTGTGAATGATCACGCCACAGCTTACCGAACAGTATGGACAGATACTGCGCGTCTCGGTGGTACGCTCAATCTTCAGCCCTTGTGTTTGTGCATAGACCGGAGCGAGGTTGAATCCGAAGACACTAACACCCGCGCCTCCGATCAAAGTGGTCTTAATGAAGGTTCTTCTGGAGATATCCACAATACATACCTCCGGCAAACGGATTTCCGCGTGACTATATTTCCAAGGGGCTCAGTTGAAGGGGGGGGGGTTACAGGGGTAAGACTAGGCCCATCTACGATTAAAGTCAATTTATTTTTGCCGCGGATTTACGCGGCTGAAATAAATCATAAGCCGATTAAGCTCAGCTCAATCTTTGTATATCCGTGTTCGCGCGCCCAGAGATCGAGTGGCGCAGCGTAGATCTCATCCACTAACGGCACAGCGTATCCGAGACGGGTTAGATCTATTCCCTTGATGTAGTGTTTGCAGGAATCGCAGGCTTCGATGCGAATGTGATCAAATTCGGGCGAGTGGAAATAACCGAGTTTTGCGGGCCGCTCTTCGCCACAATTGGCGCAAACCACCCGTCGAAACTCCCACGAGCAAAGACAAGCGGAACATAACAGGTCGCGATTGCCGCTTTCGGAGCTCTCTCGCGCTTGCAGAAAACTGACCTGCGGCTTGCTACCACAAAAAGGACACGTTCGCTCGCCGCCGGCTAGTTCTCTTCCGACCGGAGTGATTCTTGTTTCGGCCAGCCAGTGCAGGTATGGTTGAAGTACTGACTTCGCAAAGAACTGTGTGTCAGAAGGACTGCGCCAGTAGCTCAACAGATCATTGGCCATAGCCTTTGATTCAGTGTTCAGGAGTGCCTGCGCTTCCTCGGCGAGCGATTCGGGACCGTTCCGCGCGACACGTGCCAAGAGCCCGCTCATCGACGCTTGGACCACCGTCACGTCAGTTTCCAAATCTCCTGACGGCAGCCAGTGTGTGCGCCCACGAAACGCTTCGTAAATCTCTTTTTGCGCGCGCAGGAGTTGAGCGTAAAAAGTCAGGAGCTCTTTCGATCCGCTCGATTGAGCCGCCAGCTCGTCTGCTCTCTCGATCTGCTTGTCCCAAAAAGAAGACATATCTGATTGTACTTCGTGTTGCAATTTTAGCCACAAAAAAGCACAAAAAGCTCAAAAATCAGCAGAGCCGATTTTAGCTTTTTGTGCCTTTTTGTGGCATCAGAGAGGGCGTACCGCGGCGGCCGATGAGTGCCGCCGACTCCGCAGTTCTTTCCGAGTCTCGGCTCGCTCTAGGCCCTGGTCGGTAGCTGATTCCTCGACGTGTTCATCGCTGATGTACCTGGCCATTGACTCGATGGTCGGAAACTGAAACAGCTCAAACAGCAACAGATCCTTTTCGAACTTCGCACGCAATTTTCCGTGGACGCGCACTGCCTGTAGCGAATGGCCGCCGAGATCGAAGAAGTTATCGGCCACGCCAACGGTCTCGATTCCAAGCACTTCCTGCCAAACTTCCGCAATCTCTCGCTCGATCGCGCTGCGCGGTGCAATGTAAGTCGCCGACCACGCAGGCCTTTGAAAATCAGGAGCCGGCAGTGCTTTGCGATCGACTTTTCCATTCAGGGTCAGGGGCAAGGCATCAAGTTTCATCCAGACCGGCGGGATCATGTAGTCCGGCAAGCGCTCCTGTAGATAGCTGCGCAGCTCTGTTGTTTCTGCTTCAGTGACTACATAAGCTACGAGCCGCTTATCACCATCGTTCTCTTCGCGAACCATAACGACTGCATCTTTCACCGCCTCGTGCCTGCACAACACTGCTTCGATCTCTCCCAGCTCAATCCGGAAACCACGCAGCTTCACCTGCTGGTCCACACGACCGAGAAACTCGAGCTGTCGATCAGGCAAATAACGAACGCGGTCGCCCGTGCGATACAGACGAGCACCCGGAATATTCGAGTATGGATGTGGCACGAAGTGCGTCGCGGTAAGATCCGGACGATTCAGATAAGCGCGCGCAACACCTTCGCCCGCTGCGTAAAGCTCGCCGGGAACACCGAGTGGCGCGGGCCCCATGTTTTCATCGAGCACATAAGCTTGCACATTCGCAATCGGCTTACCAATCGACGGCTTACTGCCATCAGGAACACACTCCGCGAGACTGATGCAGACGGTGTTCTCGGTTGGCCCATAAGCGTTGTAGAAGAATCGCCCGTCAACCGCCCAACGTTGGACCAGCTCCGCCCAGCATGGCTCACCGGCAACGATGATCGTGCGCAATGCTGGAAACTCCTCCGGTGACAGCAACGCGAGTACAGACGGCGGCAAGGTGACTGTCGTGATTGATCGATCGCGCAGTAAAGCGCTCAAAGGCTCGCCCGGTAATAAGCCTTCACGCGGCGCCAGGACCAGCGTCGCTCCGCTAAGCAACGCGAGCGCAATTTCCCAGACCGATGCATCAAAGCTGAGCGCGGAGAATTGCAGTACGCGGCTCGCTGGCTGCAAGTTGAAAACACGTCTCTGCGCCGAAGCTAAATTGCACAGACTGCGATGAGCGATGACGACACCCTTCGGTGTGCCGGTCGAGCCGGACGTGTAGATCACGTAGGCGGCGTTTTGAGGTGTGGTGTTGGTGTTGAGATTCTCGCCGGTACAGGACAGACTGATCGCATCTATCAATCGCTCGTGCGTGAGCAACACCTCGATACTCGAATCCTCGATCATGAACGCAAGACGCTCGCGCGGGTAAGCCGGATCTAGTGGAACGAATGCGCCGCCGGCTTTCAGTATGCCAAGGATTCCGACGACCATTTCGATCGAGCGCTCAACACTGAGCCCGACGAGGGTTTCCGGCCCGACACCAAGCGACTGAAGGTGACGGGCCAACTGATTCGCGCGGCGGTTCAGCTCACGATAACTCAAGCGCTGCTCGCCGAATACCACGGCGTCGACATCAGGTGTCTGCTCGACCTGTTCCTCGAATAGCTGCTGAAAACACTTATCAGACGGAAAATCGCGCCGCGTGTCGTTCCACTCAACCAACACCTTTCGTCTTTCACCTTCATCGAGATACGAGTCCGCCTCAAGTGGACCAGAGACATTGCTCGCCATCGCAGCCAGCACACGCTCGTAATAGCCGCTGATCGCGTGTGCCTGCGGCTCGCTCAGCCGCTCCGGATCGGTCGCTACCCGCAACAGCACCCGCGAATTCAGCACAGCAGACATGAATCCGGCATTGAGCGTGAAATTTGTCTCTTCATAACCTTCAAACTGCTCTATGACCTGCACGTCACCTGAGCCAAGCACGCCTTCCAGCACGTGGAAATGAGCATAGTTGAAGGTGGTTTCGAAGAAAGACGGTATGTTCAGTTGCTCCTGGATCGCCCCGAGCGGATAACGTCTGAACGGCAGCATATTGCGCTCGGCTTCGAAGGTCGCACGCACAAACTCGATCCACGTTTCCGACGCCAGGCGCTGTCGAAAAGGTAAGACGTTGAGGAATAAGCCACGGATCAGGTCGCCATCCGGCTCTTCGGGCCGTCCATTGCAAACCAAGCCGGTGATGACATCCGAATGGCCCGTAATCATGCTCATCACTTTCAGGTGCGCAGCGAGCAACACGCTTTTGATCGGCACCGCCGCAGTCAGGGCCAGCCGGTGCAGACCTTCGGAGACCTCATCCGGAATATGGACCACGAGATTCCGTGCGCGTTTCCGGCCATTGGACCCTTGAAAAGGCCAACGCGAGATTTCAGTAACCGTGGCATCGCTCAATGTGTCGTGCCAGTAACGACGACACGCTTCTGATTGGAGAGTCGCATGTTCGAGGGCCACGAAGTCTCGGAATGAAGTGGCGAATGGTGCATGCAAAGGCAGCGATTCACCGCGAAGCAAAGCAAAGTAGACCTGGAATATCTCAGCCAGCGTCGATTGCAAACTCCACCCATCGAAGATCGCGTGACACTCAGTCAACGTAAACTGGAACGTCTCTTCACTCCGCCGGTGAATGCAGAAACGCAGTAAACTGGGTTGAGACAAATCGAAATGATGTTGTTGCTCGCTTTCGGTGTAACTCCTGATCGCGTCCTGTTGCGCGGCTGGAGACAGTTCTCGCAGATCGACAAATTGTGTGGGAAGCTGAGCCTCCTTGTAGACCAGTTGTAAAGGTTCTGAATAGCTCGAAAAGTCGAATGACGTTCGCAGCACATCATGTCGTGCAACAACATGCTGCACGGCCCTCACAAACAACTCTTCGTTCAGACGCGCCTGGAGGTGATAGCTGTTGATGTTGTGATAAACCGAAACGTCCGGTGTCACTTCGAACTGATAGAGCATGCCTGCCTGAAGCCGGCTGAGAGGGTAAGCATCCACCACACCTTCCGGCATTCTCTGCTTATCTTCGTCCTGCAACAACCCGAAAGGCTGAGTGTGCTGAGCCGGTGCGGTCTCGTGAGTTTCGAGTGCCTGGGCCAGCTCACGAATCGTCTGGAACTGAAACAACTGCTGTAGCGAGAAATACAAGCCTCGTTCTTTAGCAAGACTCAACACCTGCACGCTGCGTATTGAATCGCCTCCGAGTGCGAAGTAGTTGTCACTCACTCCCACGCGTTCAACGCGCAAGACTTCAGCCCACACACGCGCGAGAACTTGTTCCCTCTCGGTTTCGGGCGCGACGTGCGTTTTGCCCGGGCGCAGTCGCGACTCTTCCGGCGGCGGCAGCGCGCGTCGATCCACCTTGCCGTTATTTGTCAAAGGAAGCCTGTCGACCAGGACGAACGTCGACGGCACCATGTATTCCGGCAATTGCTTTCTCAGGTGACTGCGCAAGTCGTTGATCGTGAGCGTGTGTTCTTCAACTGCGACGACGTAGCCGACTAATCCTGTATTGTCGTCGCGCGCGAGCACAACGCTTTCGGCCACGCTCTTGTGCTGGGCCAACACGGCTTCAATTTCACCCAATTCAATTCGAAAACCACGTACTTTCACCTGTCGATCGACTCTGCCGAGGTATTCCAGCTCGCCGTTTGCGAGGTAACGCCCGCGATCGCCGGTGCGATAAAGACGCGCGCCTTCCCTGCTCCACGCATGTGGAATAAAGCGTTCGGCGCTGAGCTCCGGCCGGCGCAGGTAACCGCGCGCAAGCCCACTGCCACCAACGTACAACTCACCCGCAACACCGATCGGCACCGGTCTTTGTGACGCATCAAGCACATAGATTTGCAGATCCGGAATGCGCTTGCCGATAACACTTCCAGTTGCTGAGACTAGATCGCTCTTGCGGAGGGGGCGGTAAGTTACGTGAACTGTCGTTTCCGTGATGCCATACATGTTGACGAGCAATGGCTGCTCGTCGCCGTGACGCTCGAACCATGGACCAAGACTCTGCACCTCGAGTGCTTCACCACCAAAGATCACATAACGCAATGACAGCGTCTCCGATGCACTGCTCGGCTCAGCCTGCATCAGTTGACGAAAGGCTGAGGGTGTTTCATTCAGCACGGTCACGCGCTCTTTGAGCAGCAGATGATAAAAAGCTTCCGGTTGGCGGCTTATGAGATACGGCACGATAACGAGGCGGCCTCCATGAAGGAGCGCGCCCCAGAGCTCCCACACGGAAAAATCGAACGCGTACGAGTGAAAGAGGGTCCAGACGTCGTTTTCAGTGAAGTTGAACCAGTCGCGCGTCGCGGTGAAGAGACGCACGACGTTGGCGTGGGTAACGACAACGCCTTTGGGCATCCCCGTTGAACCCGAGGTATAAATGACGTAACACGGATGACACGGATCAAAGCCACGGATTAGATCCGGATCTGATCGGCGGCTTTGATCCGTGTAATCTGTGGTTGAAATTCCTTCCTTTGTCACGATCACCGCCGGCTTCGCGTCTTCGATAATGAACCGCAGTCGCTCGCTCGGATAACTCGGATCGAGTGGTAGGTAAGCGCCACCGGCTTTCAATATGCCGAGGATCGCAACCACCATCTCGACAGATCGCTCCATTAAAATGCCCGCGAAAGTTTCTGGTCCAACGCCGAGCCGGCGCAATTGGTCTGCTACTTTGTCAGCACGCGCATTCAACTCACGATAAGTAACCCTTTCATCTCCAAGCACAACTGCGACCGCTTCAGGATTGCGTTCCATCTGCTCTTCAAACAACGCATGTAACGGGCGTTGCGGCATTGTTTGTGGCACGACCTCATTCCACTCAAAAAGCAACTGTCGCTCTTCCGCAGTCAACAACGGCAGCTCGAGAATTCTCTGATCCGGATTATCAGCAATCGCGGTTAGTAATCTGTGGTAATGACTGAGCAAACGTGTGATCGTCGCGGCTTCAAAGAGATCGGTGCTGTACTCCAACGCACCGCCGATGTCGCCGGCATGCTCAAACAGCTCGAACGTGAGATCGAATCTTGCAGTCAAACGCGCGACATCAATCGACGTCAACTTTAGATCACGCAAACCGACTTTCTGTTCCGGCGCGTTATGCAATGCAAACATCACCTGAAATAGCGGCGTGTAGCTGAGACTTCGTTCGAGTTGCAACTCTTCCACGATCTTCTCGAACGGCACGTCCTGGTGCGCCTGCGCATCCAGCACTACTGAGAATACGCGTTCGAGTAGCTCGCGAAATGTTGGATTGCCGGCGAGGTCCGTCCGCAGCACAAGTGTGTTGACGAAGAATCCAATCAGCGCTTCGGTTTCGAAGCGGTTGCGATTTGCGATTGGCGTACCGATTGCGATGTCTGTCTGGCCTGTGTAACGGGAGAGCAACGTCTGCCAGGCGGCAAGTAGTACGGTGAAGAGCGTCACGCTTTCGGTTCTTGCGAGCTTGATGAGCGCGAGCGAAAGGTCCCGCGGCAAAGTGAAGGATTGTCTTGACCCGCGATGAGACCGCATCAATGGTCTTGGCCGATCCGCAGGCAGTTGCAAGGTTGCCACATCGTCGAGTTGCTTTCTCCAGTACTCGAGCTGGGTAGCACGTACGTCACCTTTAAGCCAGTCGTGTTGCCAGCGCGCAAAATCGGCGTACTGAATGGGAAGCTCAGGCAGCGACGGTGATTCGCCTTTAGAAAATGCCTTGTATAGCTTTCCCATTTCCCCGATCAGAACACCAATCGACCAAGCGTCCGAGACGATGTGATGCATCGTTAGCGACAGCACGTGATCGTCAGTTCCGAGGTGCAACAACTTCACCCGCAGCAGTGGTCCAGTCGCGAGATCGAAGGGACGTAACGCTTCTTCTTCGAGCACTGTGTTGATAGCCGATTCCGTCACGTCCATATGCTCGACAAGCAAATCAAGCTCTGGAGAGATGACTTGAACAGGCTGGCCGTCGTGCAACTCGAACGTAGTGCGCAGGGTTTCATGTCGATGCACCATGAAAGCGAAGCTTCGTTCCAGCGCGGCAATGTTGATCTGACCCTCAAGGCGGAGTGCAGAGTGCACGTTGTAGAGAGGACTACCCGGTTCCAACTGGTCCAGGAACCAAAGCCGCTGTTGCGCGAAGGAGAGCGGCGCGCTCACACGCTTGCGCGCGCGCTGGCGCAGCAAATCCGCAAGCAGCGCTCGCTTATCTCGTGCCGAAATCTCCTCGACTTTCATGTCTGTCGATGAGTTTCCCGAATGTTTGGACAACTGTCTGTCGGAAACTCGACTTAGTAGACATAGCAAAAGCTCGCTTCGAGCCTGGCGCGAACTTGTCTGGTTTCAGACTCAGTTGACTCAACGACAGACAGCATCTTCGTCTTCGTAGTAGAAAGCATCACCTTTCTCGATTTCTCAAAACAGTTCTATTGCCGGGGAGTTTCCTGACTTCTTCCCGTCGAAACTCCAGGGCACTTGATCATGAAAAACGTATCTGAACATCTCGGCGAGATCGCAATTGTCGGGATGGCTGGTCGCTTCCCCGGTGCACGGAACGTTGACGAGTTCTGGCGCAACCTCCGCGATGGAGTCGAGTCGATAACCTTCTACTCCGAAGAGGAGCTGCTCGCCGCGGGAGTTGATTCCGCGACATTAGCAGACAAACACTACATCAGAGCGGGCGCTATCCTGCCGGACGTCGATCTTTTCGACGCATCGTTCTTTGGCTTCACGCCGAGGGAAGCTGAAGTCACCGATCCGCAGCACCGCGTGATATTGGAGTGTGCCTGGGAAGCGCTCGAAAATGCCGGCTACAACCCCGATGCTTGCCGGAAGAGGACAGGCGTTTACGCCGGTGCAAGCACCACGTCGTACGTCCTTAATATTTACTCGGATCCGAGTGTGGCGGCGGCAGCCGGCGGCATGCAAATAGAAATCGGAAACGACAAAGACTATCTGGCCACCCGCATCTCCTTCAAACTCAATCTCACCGGCCCCAGCATCACTATTCAAACAGGTTGCTCGACCTCCCTCGTGGCCGTACACCTCGCCTGCCAGGCATTGCGCGACCACGAATGTGACATGGCTTTAGCCGGCGGCGTATCGATCAGCAGCTATCACCCAACTGGTTATCTTTATACAGAGGGAGGCGTTCGTTCGCCCGACGGACATTGCCGGGCATTCGACGTGAGCGGCGCCGGCACGCTGGCGGGAAGCGGAGTCGGGATACTCGTGTTGAAGCGTTTGGCTGAGGCTATTGCCGATCGCGATCACATCCACGCAATCATCAAGGGGTCGGCAGTCAACAATGACGGCGCGTTAAAGATTGGTTACACAGCTCCGAGTGTTGACGGCCAGGCTGAGGTCATCAGTAAGGCCATGACACTCGCGGAAATCAATCCGGAAAATATTTCTTATGTCGAAGCTCATGGCACGGCAACTCCTATCGGCGACCCGATCGAGTTTGCCGCCCTCACTAAAAGCTTTCGCGCCGGCACGGATAAGAGAGGCTACTGCGCTGTCGGCTCCGTGAAAACAAACTTCGGACACTTAAACGTCGCCGCCGGAGTAGCGGGATTGATTAAGACAGTGCAGTCACTGAAGAATCGAATGATTCCTCCGAGTTTGCACTTCGAGCGTCCTAATCCGAATATCGATTTCGCTGCAAGTCCGTTCTACGTCAACACGCAACTCACAGCGTGGCGAGCGAACGGCGCCCCACGTCTCGCAGGGGTTAGTTCTTTCAGCATCGGTGGAACCAACGCTCATGTGATCGTTCAGGAAGCTCCCGCGCCGCCGCCAATTGCAGATCGTAGAGACTGGCATTTGCTTACTCTTTCCGCCCGAACACCAACAGCACTCGAGGCCTTAACGGATCGGCTAATAAACTACCTGAGGCAAAATCCCGAAACGAATCCCGCGGATCTCGCCTACACGCTGCAAGCCGGTAGAAAGAAGTTCGCACACGGTCGCGTGCTCGTGTACGGCGAGGTCGAAGATGCCGTTGAAACGCTGGAGGCGCGTGACGAAAAACGAATCGTCTCGCTAGTTGAAGATGAAGAGACGGAACGGTCCGTTGTGTTTATGTTTCCAGGGCAGGGTGCGCAGCATGTCAACATGGCGCGCGAGCTGTATACCACTGAGCCGGTCTTCCGCGTCGAAGTTGATCGCTGTTTGGAGTTACTCCCGCCCGCGCTCGATCTGCGCGAGGTGCTGTACCCGCCCACTGAAAACACCACTGAACAACTCAAACAGACGTTGTTTACTCAACTCTCGCTCTTTGTCACCGAATATGCGTTGGCGAAGTTATGGATGTCGTGGGGAGTTCGGCCTTCCGCAATGATCGGTCACAGCATTGGTGAGTACGTGGCTGCTTGTATAGCCGGCGTGCTGTCGCTGCCTGACGCTCTGTCGCTGGTAACGGCGCGCGGAAAGCTGATGCAGGAACTTCCCGAAGGCATGATGCTGGCAGTCCTGCTCCCGGAAGCAGAAATCCTTCCGCTACTTGGCCAAGGACTCTCGCTCGCCGCTGTCAACGGACCATCTTCATGCGTCGTGTCAGGCACGACTGAAGAATTGCTCCTGCTGGAGAAACTCCTTTTTAAACACATGGTCGCCTCACGACGTCTGGAAGTCTCGCGCGCTTTCCATTCGCCGGTGATGGACCAGATTACTGACGAGTTCGCAGGCGTAGTAAATCAGGTAAGACTAAATCCACCCGAGATTCCGTTCGTCTCTAATCTAACCGGCACGTGGATCAAAGCAGAGGAAGCGACCGATCCCCTTTACTGGAGCCGCCACTTGCGACACACAGTTCGCTTTTCAGAAGGTATCTCTGAGCTCCTTAAAGATCCGCGAGCTGTCTTGTTGGACGTTGGACCAGGGCAAACACTCTCCGCGCTGGCCCGGCAGCATATCCATAAAGATTCCCAACAGCTTGTTTTGCCTTCGCTGCGCAAACCTCGCGAGCCGCTTTCGGACGTCGCGTCAATGCTCGAAACGCTCGGCCAGCTCTGGCTGGTGAACGCTTTCAATAACTGGAATGAGTTTTACGCGGGTGACGCGCCGCGCCGGCTTCCCCTCCCCACTTACCCCTTCGAACGAGAGCGATTTTGGATCGAAAACAAACGACAACACTTCACTCGCGGCAGTGAACCGGCTACGGAGACGAATCAGAAGGCGTCTCTTACAGTAAGAACGTCTGCACGTCGATCACTGAAGAGCGACTACGTCCCGCCCAGTGGCGCTGTAGAAACGATGCTCGCAGACATTTGGCAGGATCTTTTCGGCATCGAACAAATCGGCGTTCATGATGATTTCTTCGATCTTGGCGGCCAGTCGTTATTAGCAATTCAACTTATCACTCGCGTACGAGAGGCTTTCCAAATTGAATTGCCGTTAACCGACCTGTTCAACGCGCCGACGATCGCCGAGATGGCCGACAGAATCGCTTCACAGCAACTCACTCCCGACGAAGTCGAAGAGTTAGAAAGACTGTACAGCGAGATCGAGCACCTCTCTACCAACGAGGTGCAGGAGCAGTTGGCCCAAAAACTTGAGAGCAATGATGCTCATCTAACCAGCAATAACAACGACGCCGACGGAGTTCAATTTAGTCTCTTGTTCTTTTCCGACGATGGCTCGAAAGAATCGGATGACAAATATCGCCTGTTAATCGACGCCACAAAATTTGCCGACGAACATGGGTTCGCTGCCGTTTGGATACCCGAGCGTCACTTTCAGGATTTTGGCGGCCTCTATCCAAACCCTTCCACACTCGGCGCCGCACTCGCGATGGTCACCCACCGAATCCAGTTACGCGCAGGTAGTGTTGCTTTGCCACTGCACAATCCGATTCGCGTCGCTGAAGAGTGGTCAGTAGTTGATAATCTCTCACACGGACGTGTCGCAGTCTCCTTCGCCTCGGGCTGGCATTCGGAAGACTTTGTTTTATCTCCAGGCTCCTACAACGAGCGCCGAGAAATCATGTTTCGTGGCATTGAAACCATCCAACAACTCTGGTCAGGCGAAACAGTCCGCTTTGCGAATGTCGATGGGAACGAAACAGAAATCAAAGTCTTACCCAAACCCGTACAGCAGAAGTTACCAATCTGGATCACTTCTTCGGGTAGTCTTGAGACGTGGGCCAGGGCCGGTGCTATCGGAGCCAACATCCTTGCCGGAATGAGAGGGGATCCTGAAGACGATCTGGCGAAGAAGATTCAGCTCTATCGTGAATCACTGGCCGCGCACGATCACGATCCGAGGGCGGGTTGCGTTACGGTGATGCTGCACACGTACATTGCCAAAGATAATGATGACGCCAGAGCGATGGTCCAACAGCCGCTCACGCATTATCTCCGCACATTCATTTCGCAGGGCGAACACCTCCAGGCTGGTAGAGACGGCCTCGACGGAAAGAAAGTCACCGGTAACGACATGGACACGCTCGCGGCTTTCGCGTTCGAGCGTTTCTTCAACTCAGGCTCTCTCATCGGCACCCCCGAAAAATGCGAACAACTGATTCGCCGGCTGACTGCTGTTGGCGTCGATGAAATCGCATGTCTGATTGATTTTGGTTTGGACGTGAGCACCGTCATGGAAGGTTTAGAGCATCTCGTCGCTTTGAAGGCGCGTATCGAGCCGGTGGCGATCGCTACGACATAATGAGTGAAAAGCTGAAACAGCGAGTTGCTCTTTCACCGGAACGGCGTGCGCTGCTTGAGCTGTGGCTAAAGGAGAAACGGGGAAACTCTGTCAGCCGGCAGAGAATCACCCGTGGCGAACGCACCGGCGTCTATCCCATGTCGTATGAACAGGAACGACTCTGGTTTTTCCATCTACTCGCGCCCGGCAGTCTGGTTCACAACCTCAACCGCAGGAACATACTCGATGGACCACTCGATGTGCAGGCGTTGCAGAAAAGTTTTGATGAGGTGATGCGGCGTCACGAGATACTCCGCACCACGCTCACGCTCGCAGACGGACGCCCGGTCCAGATCGTCGAGCCGGCTCGTGGAGATATGTTGCCTTTCATCGATTTGCTGGAGATCCCCGCCGCAGAGAGAGCAGCTCGGGCCGAAGAACTTGCTTTGGAACAGGCGCGGAAGCCTTTCGATTTAGCCAAAGGTCCGCTACTGCGAGCGGCCCTGCTGCGATTGGATCACCAGAAGCATGCGCTGCTTCTCACACTGCATCATGTCATCACTGATTGGTGGTCGTTTGGCGTGCTGTATCGAGAGCTGTTGACCTTGTACCAGGCTTTCTTGAATGGCGCGACTTCGCCGCTGCCCGAATTGAGTATTCAGTACGGAGATTATGCTCGCTGGCAGCGGGAATGGCTTCAGGGTAAAGAGCTCGAAACGTTGCTTTCATATTGGAAGAAACAATTATCCGATTGTCCACATTTATTGAATCTGCCCACAGACCGCCCGCGTCCGGCTCGACAGTCGTTCCACGGCAGACGTTTTCATTTTGAGTTTCCCAAAGAGCTCTACCGGGCGCTTGAAGATCTGAGTCATGCGGAAGATGTGACGCCATTCATGACGACGCTCGCGGTGTTTCAGGTTTTGCTCTACCGCTATACGGCCCAGGAACAGTTTCTGGTCGGCAGTCCGACTGCGAATCGCAGCAAACTCGAAACTGAGAGTCTCATAGGTTTTCTTATCAACACGCTCGTGCTGCGTGGAGATCTCTCGGGCGAGCCAACCTTCCGGGAGTTACTGAAGCGTCTCAAGGCAACCGTTGTCGGCGCGTATGCACATCAGGATCTGCCGTTCCAAAAGCTGGTTGAGGAAATGAAGCCGGAACGGAACTGGAGTGTGCAGCCTTTGGTCCAGGTGGCTTTCATTTTTCTTTCAGCGGCGTCACCGAATTTAGACGCAACCATTCCTCAGTTAAGCGTATCGGAATTTCCGCGGCTGCAATTAAAGAATGTCGAGCCCGTTGCGTCGGAGCTCGACTTGATTCTTAGTTTGCAAAACTGTTCGGATTTTCTCGATGGATTTTTTGAGTACAACACAGATCTTTTCGATCAAGCCACCATCTCACGGATGGTTGAACACCTGCGCGCGTTGCTGGAGGCCGTCGTGGCCAATCCGAACGAACGTATCTCAGACTTACCTTTGCTGGCGACGGCGGAAAGCCGGCTGCCAAAATTCGCATTTGAATAGCAGTTTCAGTGTGAGGCTGTGACAAAAAAGAATGGCTTGTGGCAAGTAGTCGAAAGAACTATTTGGCTGAAGTCCTCGATTGCTTTATATAACCCCATCAAGATTCCGGATTCCAGGGAGTGCGACTGTAACCGGCATAACAAAAATTGACGACCGCGACGCATATATGTTTGAAGATGGAGAATAGCCCGACGGAGTCGCTGCAACTGTTCTTTTGACGTAGAGAGTGGATTGCTTTGCGCCGCGTTACTACGACCAATACCATGCTAGGTCCGCTCAACGTTCAATGGGATTTCAGCAACTACCGAGATGTGAATGGTCTCAAGTTGCCTTTCGTCATCCGAACATCGGATGTCGCGGCGTACGACACCACTATCCGCAGGTTTAACGAGATCAAGATCGATCCAGCCCTCGACGATCCTATTTTTGACACACCTCAGACTACTTCGCCGTAGGTTTTGCAGGCGTGGAAAGCCTCCAGACGATCAGAGCCAGAGCGCAACCTAACACTAGCCCCACATTAGAAGTCACGACATCACCCCAGATGTAATATTTCAAGAACAACGTCTGGCCCAGGACCACTATCGATGAAATACGAACGATCCTGGATCTCGAGCTTACCAACATATAACTGAGCAACAGAGTATGACCTGACACATACCGAACCTCTCCTCCCACTACTCGCCCAACTGCTAATCCAAAGACTAGGAAATCAACTCCATGTTGAAAGAACGTCGCTTTCCGCACATTTTGGACGCGCTCGATCATGAATGCGAAACAAGGAACCATTAACGGCACGAAGTACTGGAAGGTGCCTGCGGGGTCGAGAACAGTCGCTCGAACATGTTCATTACGAACCAGGTAAAGTCCGACGAGGGCAGCACCGGTCAATGAGCACAACAGGACTAAGCCTGGTTGCAATATTGGGAGTCGTGGGCCAGGGCGAGAGCGATCCATCGGTTAAACCAAAATGTACTAAACCTAAGCGATAGCAATCAACACTGGCTCGCGTCGGTATGTCGTGACTAGATAAAACAGCCCTCTGCGAAACCGAATAGAAAAGCCCTCTAGGATGCCGTACCCGAAAGGGTGGGCAAATGGAGGGACATTTGAAGATGAGCGCGAAGGAGCGCGAGCGGCTGAAGATCTTTGAAAGAGTGAAGCGCGGAGAGCTGCAACAGAAAGAAGCTGCGGCACTGTGCCAACTTGAGTATCGCTACTTGCGGCGGTTGTACAAACGCTACTGCGAGCAAGGCGATGGCGGTTTGGTGCATCAAGGACGCGGGCAGCCATCAAATCGAGCGCATCCGGCCGCGTTCAAAGCGGCAGTGTTAGCCCGCTATCAGGAAAGATATCCTGACTTTGGTCCTACTTTGGCTGCGGAGAAGTTAGGGCTCGATGGTCATGTCGTAGACCATGAGACCTTACGTGGCTGGTTGCTCAAAGCGGGCCTGTGGCAAAAGCGGCGCAAGCGCGGCAAGCATCGCAGCTGGCGTGAGCGAAGGGCGCACTTCGGCGAGTTGGTACAAATGGACGGCTCACATCACCACTGGTTTGAGGAACGAGCACCCAAAGCTTGCTTGATGAACATGGTGGATGATGCCCAAAGCACTACCCTCTCCTGGCTAGCAGAGGAGGAAACCATCTTTGCGGCGATGCAGTTGTTGTGGCACTGGATCGCGCGTTATGGGATACCGCAAAGCTTGTACACAGATAAGAAGAATGTCTATGTAATTGATGAAAAGACGAGAGAAAAAGCGGCTGACAGTGGTGAAGAAGTTTTTACGCAATTCGGGCGCGCTTGTCAGCAATTAGGGATAACGATCATCACCGCGCATTCTCCTCAAGCCAAGGGTCGCGTAGAACGCAATCATGGCATTTACCAGGATCGCCTGGTTAAGGAGTTGCGCCTGGCGGAGATCGACACTATTGAAGCCGGCAATCAGTTTCTCCAAAACGACTATTGCGACCAACTCAATGCAAAGTTTGCCGTCGCACCACGCTCGGAGGTTGACTTCCACCGTTCGGCCACGGGCTATGACCTGGCCAGCATCTTTTGTATCGAGGAAGAAAGAACCGTAAGCGTTGACTGGATGGTGAGATTCGAGAATCAGTTCTATCAACTGCAGCCGCTACGCAAAGCTCAAGTGCCCAAGGGTAAAGTGTTGGTCCGGCGCTATCTCAATGGTGAGCTGCACTTCTGCTATGCAGACCGTGATCTGGCTTACACTCTCTTGCCCGAACGACCAAAACGAAAAACAGTCGACAAGAGAAGAACTCAAAAACGCAGTAGCACCAGCATAGGCCAGTATGTGCCGCCAGCAGATCATCAATGGCGTGGTTTTCGGTTCGGCAAAGGACCGCCTTGGGCTCGCTGAGCCCAAGGCTACTCAGGGGCTCAGAGGGCTTTTCTAAATAGTTAAGCCAGAGGGCGTTTCTAAATAGTTCTGACACACTGGCTCGCGTCGGTACTGATTCAGTTTGAAAGTACGGCGAAGGGTACTGGTTCAGTTGAAATACGCCGAAGGTACTGGTTCAGTTGAAAAATACGCCGAAGGCGTTGGCTAATTTGAGCCCAGGGTTGGAGCGCAGCGACAACCCTGGGACGTGATTTCAATTGCGACCAACCCTGAAAGGGTTCGGCGATTGGCGAAGCCTTTCAGGGTTCAAATAAATTATTTGGTTCGTAACCCAGGGTTCTCGCTTCGCTCCAACCCTGGGCTGAAATTAGCCAACGCCTTCGGCGTATTTCAACTGAACCAGTACCCTTCGGCGTATTTCAACTGAACCAGTACCTTCGGCGTATTTCAAACTGAACCAGTACCTTCGGCGTATTCAACTGAACCAGTACCTTCGGCGTATTCAAACTGAACCAATACCTTCGGCGTATCTCAAACTGAACCATTTCTCTCGCGTCCCACAAAAATTCATAAAAATTTCAGAACGGCAGCGACCGACCTCGCGCCTTTATTCGCGTTTAGAAATACCGGCAGTTGTTTGCCGATTGAAATTGTCTCGAGGAGCTGTGCCGCAGAAGTAAGCCAGAAAAAACTCTCCACGTAATCACCTCACACGAAATAAATACTCAGCACTGAGGGTAATACATTCGAGAGTTCAGCAACTTTCTTCCACGTATCAGCTCGGATGCTCAGTGCAAAAGGAGAAATAAATGCATTACATGAAAGTAAAAATCTTCGCCATCGCCCTTATCGTAATCGCTGGCGCCATACTCACTTCATTACCCCGAGTCACCGCACAGAGGGAGGATCAGCTTTCCGCACAACAACAAACGCTGTTGGAGATCGCTGCAAAACAGGAAGGACTCGACACGAGTCGACTCAAATTGCTCAAGACCGCCAATGTTGAGCTGCCATTAATTGGACGTCACGTCCAAACGGCAAAAGTCCTCAACACCGGCACCGGCCAAACGCTCGCTGCCTCAATTGACGAACAGGGGCAGGAAGTTGACGTCGCTACGCTCAAGGCCGAGGAGCAGCGCGCCTACCGCGCAAAGTACGGGAAGCTTCATCCCAAGCTGCACAAGAAGGTCGAGGACACGCGCGGCGACGAGAAGATCAAGGTCGCGTTCTGGGTCAATCCTACAGAGGATCTCGACGCCGCAGATCCGCGAACCAGCAACACCGATCTGAAAAGTGAGGAAGTCAATGCCTTACTCGCGCGCCGCATGGACCAGGTGAAGACTGCCACATCGCGCGCCACCGAAGGACTCACACAGGCCCTGGAAAAAGCCGGGACTGCTGTCGATCGACATGGTGACGGTGCACCGATGGTCTTCGCAACCATGCCCGCAGGTTTAGTCAAACAATTTGCAGAACGGGCCGACGTGGAGGTTGCATACCTCGCACAGGATGAAGAGTACAAAGACCACATGAACGTCGCTGGTCCTTCTATCAAGGCCGACGCGCTGTGGAATCTCGGGATCAACGGCGCCGGGTCGCGCATCGCTATCATTGAGGACAGCCGCGTGGACTTCAACAACAGTTGTTTGTCTACCCATAATCTCGGCACGCGCGTGCCTAACGATCCGAATGTCGACGATCACGCAACGGCGTGCGCCGGCATAGCCACGAGCACACACAATAATTTTAGCGGTATTGCTCCGGGTGCTGGTATCTACAGCGCCAATATTGTGAGCTACGCCAACTTCGCCAACATCACGGCAGCGATGAATGCCGCCGCGCAAAACGCTGATGTCTCCAACAACAGTTGGGGACTGGACGGTTGCGGTTACGACGGCTCAGTAAACGTTTGGGGCCGCCAGGCCGACTACATCGTCCGTTACATCTGGGATACTGTCACAGCATCTTCAGGTAATAACGGATTTTGCTCTTCAAAGGGGTATGTGAACAGCGTCGGCGCCGGCTTCAATACGATCGCGGTTGGCAACTACGACGACATGGGCACGGTTGATTCTGCCGACAACGTAATGTCGTCGACGTCCAGCTGGGAAGATCCGCTCTCACTACACGGTGATCGTGAGAAACCGGAAGTCGCAGCTCCGGGCAGCAATATCAAAACTACGATCATGGCTCCCAACTTCAACTGCAACATCGATGAAATCGGATCCGGTACGAGTTTCTCAGCGCCGGCAGTGGCGGGACTCGCCGCGGATTTAATGCAGGCGCGTCCATCTCTCAAGGTGTTTCCCGAGTCTGTAAAGGCGCTGATTCTGGCAGGGGCCACTGACAACGTCGAAGGCGCTGCGGGTCTGAGCGAAAAAGATGGAGCGGGCGGCGTCAATGCTTTAACGTCGTACACCAGCGCGATCAATAATCGCTACACGTGGCTTTACGTCACACCGTCGGGCTTCGACGCGAGCCGTAACATCACCATCGACATGGGCTGGGTCAACGCCGGCCAGCGCGTCAAGGTGGCGCTTGTTTGGGATTCAACCCCGACGAGCGACTATCTGACCGATCCGCTCAAAGCCGATCTCGATTTGTATGTGTATGGTCCAACGCAGTCTCAGTACTCCGTGAGCTGGGACAACAGCTATGAGGTCGTGGATTTCACAGCCGCAACCTCCGGTAGCTACCAGCTCAAGGTCCATAACTGGCGCTTCGACGGCGTTAACGAATACGTCGCAGTCGCCTGGAGTCTGACGTAACAGTAAAAAAGGGACGCTCGTATAAAAACGAGCGTCCCTTGCTCTTATGTTCAGAGTTCAAGCTTTAGCTTGCTGTGGTGGGAAGAGCAAGCTAAAGCTTGAACTCTGAACGCCGAATCCTAACGCAGAGCTATTGACTCACGCACCATTCCAGCACGGCCATGGCGCTGGTCAACTTGTGTCGCGCCTGTCGAAACGCGACGCTCTGAGGGCCGTCCAGGACTTCGCTGGCCACATCATCACCTCTTACCGCCGGCAAGTCGTGCATGAATGCCGTGCTTCCGTCTTTTGAGAAGCGCTGCATGAATTCCGGTGTCACCGAGTAAGGTTTGAATTTCTCTTTCCAATCGCTGTCGGGCTTTGGAGCTCCCATGGTTTGCCAGCGCGTTGTGTAGACCACGTCAAACTTCTCTCGCAAACGGGAAATATCGTGATGTTGCTCGATGACCGAGCCGCTTTGCAGACTCAAGCCTTCGAGAACACCGGATGGAAGCCCGTATCCTTCAGGGGTAAGTAACGTAAGCCGCATGCCCGGTGTCAGGGCGACGGCGAACGCAAGCGCCGAGGCGGTGTTATTTCCCTCCCCTACGTACAACACGCTGACGTCCTGCAAACGTCCGAACTTCTCCTTGATCGTTACGAGATCCGCGATCGCCTGAGTCGGGTGTTCGGTATCGCTCATCGCATTGATGATCGCCATGTCGTTTTGCGAAGCGAAGGCGCGCATCTCGTCGATCGATTCGTTTGTGCGAACCACGAGAGCGTCGAGATAACTCGCCAACACGCGAGCCGTGTCGTCAATCGTTTCGCCGGTGCAGATTTGTAGATCGCTGGGACCGTACGCGATCGGTGTCGCACCCAGTTTAATTGCCGCGACGGTGAACGCGGTCCGCGTGCGCGTCGATGTTCGTTTGAAGTAGATGCCGATCGTCTTACCGATCAGCGGCGGCACAATCACTCCACGAGTGGCAATCTCCAGCGAGCGATTTACCAGCAACGCGAGGTTCTCTGGTCCAATCTCAGTAAGAGAAAGCAGATGTCTCGCGGTGACAATCTGCGGCGCCACACTCGTCGTCATAGATTTTCTCCCAAATTTAGCCGCAGATCTTCGCGGCAAAAGTTTTCGTTCAAGAACCGAGGTCGTCGTGGAGTATTCGGTAACACTCGCACGAATTAGTCTCCAGCCCGGCCCGGTCGACAATCACGATGTGACCGCGGCTGTAACGAATCAACCCGGCATTCAGCAGCGTTCGGGCAGCCATCGTGACCGCGGTCCGCGGCACACCGAGCGCGTTTGAAATGTTCTCCTGCGTAAGATTCAGCGTATCCGTTTTCGCGCGATCCTGAGCTATCAGTAACCAGCGAGTGAGTGCTTTCTCGATCGTGTGAAAACGGTTGCAGATCGACACCTGGGCGATCTGAGCAATCAACGCGTGGGTGTAGCTGAGCATGTGTTCCTGAAGCCTCTCGCCCCGATCAAATTCCTGTCGTAACGCTTCGGCCGGGATCCGGAAAGCGTCGACAGGGATCTGGACCGTCACTTCGTAAGAGATTATTCCCTTCTTTAAGATGGCCGGAAGCCCGACTGCTCCCTCACTGCCGACCATGGCGAGCTCCACTGTCGAACCGGTCTCGGTCGCCGAAAGCAGGGAGAGCAGACCACTGACTGGAAAGTAGACGTGCTGGATTAAATCACCCGTTATGTAAACTACTTTTCCTTTTTCAAGGTGGATGCTCTCGAGTTGTGGCTGGATGCGCGCGAACTCCTCGTGAGGTAGCGCTGCCAGAATTCGGTTGCCGATACTGACTGTTCCCAGTGCCGCACGCATAGTTTGCCCCCTTGTAAAAAACCTAGATGAGCAGGCGCAACTGAATGGCCAGCAGGTCAAGGAGTAACGTTTCGTTTGTGTGGAGGAAGAAGTGATTGCCGGGTAACATCCGCAGCGAGAATATCGAGCTCGTTTGCTCGCGCCACGCTTCCAGATTCTGGCGTGGCACGTCAACATCCTGGAAGCCACCAAACGCGCTAATCGGACATTCAAGCGGCGCTGCTTCCCTGTATTCATAGGTGTCGCAGATCGAAAAATCCGCTCGCAGGATTGGTAACATCAGCTCCATCAGCTCAGGATGTTCCAGCACCTCACGGGGTGTGCCGTCAAGTTGCTTGATTTCCTGTATCAGCTCGTCGGTTGGCAGGTTATAGAGCGGAGCGTGACAACGATTTAATTGCGGTGCCGAACGCCCCGAGATAAACAAGTGACGTGGTAACGCACGTCCTTCGCGTCTGAGCAACCGCGCGAATTCAAAGGCGACGAGTGCGCCCATGCTGTGGCCAAAGAACGCAAATGGCTCATTGAGAGATCCGGCAAGTGCAGGACCTAAGAGCGCTACGAGCTCTGAGAGTTTGGAGAGAGGCTGTTCCAGTCTGCGGCTTGCTCGGCCGGGCAGTTGAATTCCCACGACTTCAACGTTGGCCGGAAGCTTTTCAGCCCAGCTTCGATAGACCATCGCACTGCCGCCGGCATACGGGAAGCAGAACAAACGCAGACTTGCCTTGGGGTTGCGCTTGAAATAACAGAGCCAGCGGTTGACGGGCGGCGCTGTAACCTCAGATTGAATCAACATAACATTCGGGATCTGTGACGATCGCGTCCAATATCCTTTGAAAACGATCGAGAAGATCTCTGATCGTGCGGGCGGTGAAAGAATCTGTGTTGTAGTGCAAATAGCCAGACAGTTGTCGTCCTGTCTCAGTTATATAAAGCACCAGATCGGAGTTGCTTGTTTCCGTTTTTGAATCCAGCAGCGAGAGTTTCAATCCATCAACTTCCAACGCTGGAAGCGGATCGCTCTGAAACACGAGTGCAAATGGTACGTCGCGATGAGCGTCGGCGCCGAGCGTCACGTCGCGAGCACGCGCAAGCAATTCTCGGAAGGTGGGATTGCCGGAGAAGTTCGTGCCCAAGACGACGTTATTGACGAACAACCCGATCAGGTTTTCTGTAGAGCCCTGGTTTCGATTAGCGATATTCGTTTCGATGAGGATGTCTTCCTGCCCGCTGTGCATATGTAACAGTAATTGAAACGCGGCGAGCAGCGTCATAAAAACGGTCGCGTTCTGGTGTTGGCCCAACTCATTCAATTGCCTGCTCAACTCTTCGCTTAGTGAAAAACGTTCTCGTTCGCTGGAGAAACTCTGCAGCGCGCGGCGCGGAAAGTCAGTTGGCCAGTCGAGTGCAGGCTTTTGCCGCTGCCACACCGCAAAATCAGCATACTGAACCGGCAAGTTTGCAAGCGGTACAGGCGCGCCTGCAACAAATGCCGCATAAAGAACAGTGATCTCGCGCAGCAGGATGCCGATTGACCAACCATCGGCAATGATGTGGTGCAGCGAGAGCAGCAGCACATGTTCGCTCGTTCCCAAACAGATCAACGCGGTCCGAAACGTCGGACCAGTTTGCAGGTTGAATGGTCGCGCGGCTTCCGTAGCCACCAAACGGCGCATCTCGCATAACGGATCCGGCCGAGAGCTGAGATCGTTGAGCGGCAGTGGCCAGTAAGAAGGTGGCGGATGGACCGACTGGAAAGGCCGTCCATCGGCAGTAACGTCGAACGTAGTACGCAACACTTCCTGACGACGGACGACAGTCGCGAGTGCACGCTTGAGCGCCGTAACGTCCAACTTCCCTTCTAACCGCACCGCAATAGAGAGGTTGAAAGCGGAACTTGAAGGATCGATCTGATAAAGCGCCCACATGTGTTCCTGCGCGTACGCGAGAGGCGCGCGCGGCGAGCGGATCTGCCGGCGCGGAATCACATCGGCATTCAACTCCGGTTCACTCTTAACGCGCTGGACCGCTTCACTCATGGAAAGATCGATTCTCTGCGTAAACGCAGAGACAAATTCAAATTGGGGCTGGTAAGAAGTTTTCGAGCAAGGTTCCGCGTTGCTGTTCGGAGGCCAGCGCCACGACGAGCTGCGCGAGCGCAAGATCGAGCACACCCAATCCGAACGGACTGAAAATCGTCACGGCTTGCGGGTCTTTTTTCGCGGCTGCGGTCCCTTCCAGGATTTCGGCAAGCGTGCAGCGTATGAACTCTCTGCCGCCGGTCAATTGCTCCGCGAGGTGGATCGAAGTCTGTGCGCGGCACACATGCGCTACATCGTCAACCACGTTGTCGCTTGCGAGAATCACTTCCGGTGCGAGATCCCGCAGGGAGACGTGAAGAATAGTGGTGCCGGGAGCGCACTCCGAAATAGTAGAAATGTGAGGCGTGCTGGCCGACGTCGCAATCGAGATCACTCTCGCCACGCGCAGCACGGTGGACAATTCGCTGATCACTTCAACCTCGACGTCCTCACTCAAACGTCTCCACTTTTGTTTGAACTGCTCGGCGCGTCCGGCACTCACGTCAAACGCGTAGAAGCTCCTGAGTGACGGCCACACCGCCCGCAGAAATCGTGTCACCTCGAAATTGATTGGTCCACATCCGATGATCCCTACTTGTCGCGGTGGCTCCTCATGCGCAGTCAAATGTAACGCCGCGAGAGCCGCGCTCGCAGCAGTGCGTTTCGCGCTCACCAGCGAGCCTTCCATCATGACTTGCGGATGTCCTGTTTGCGCCGAGTTCAAAATGATCACTGCGGACGCTCGATCCAAACCCTTTTCGACGTTAGCCGGAAAAGAAGAGATCCATTTCATGCCGGCGATGCCAAATCCATCTCCGAGATACGCGGGCAACGCGATGATCCTGCTTCGCTCATCCTTTGGAAAACGCAGAAACAGCGAATGCGGCAAGGAGCTGTCGCCTTTGCCATGCGCCCTGTATGCGGCAGAGACGGCCGCGAGCACTTCCTGTTCGCGTCCCTCCAGAAGAACGCGCACGTCGTCGCCGTTGAGAGTCAGTATGTCGCGGCTCGCCATTTCATGTCCACCAGATCAATTCGTTGCTGGAGTTCAGACCCGTGAAGCAGGTGAGTAGCAACCGGCTTCTCGGCACGGACGTATTGCCTCTTACCACCGCATGGACCAGGTTGCCGTTGATGACGCACAGATCTCCTGTCTCAACCGCGAGGGTGAGCGATGGATATTCCTCCAGTAAGTCCGGCGGATAAGGAAAGCCCTCACCGCTCAGACCAAGATCGTCACGTGTTTCCTCATCCGGCTCCACGTTCCAGACGCGAAGCTGTCCCGAACCTTCCGGCACCGTCGCGTATGCGTTGACGGCCATCACCCGATTCACTTCCTGAATTTCAAAATCCGCCTGGATCGGATCTCTTACTTGTGCGAGATCTTCGTGCGGCTCGAGCAGGAAAGTGCCGATGTTGTTCCAGTACACTGCTTTGGTGTCACCAGCGGGAAGTCCAGCGAGGCTCGCAGCGCGAACGCTCAGGTTGGTTTCTGACGCAATCATGTTTCTGAATGCGGCGACAGGATTGGTTGTGCCGGCATACAAATCGTCGACCGCGTCTTTGCACGCCCGCACTTCCTGCAAATATGTCAGCGTCGGTTTGCCATAATGCGAAGCGCCGATCAGATACGCCTCGACACCGTCTTCGCCTTCTCCATACCTCGGCACCCTTGCTGATGAAGTCCAGAAATTCTCCACGATTCGCCGGCACGTATCCGGCGACACAAAACCACGGAGGTGATACGCCGCGAGCTTGCCGCTGAGCACTTGAAGCACTGTGGAAACGTCTACCGGCCCAGCGGTCTCCTCGATGCGAAACCCTTCCTGCGGTAAGGAAGTCCCGGTTATTCGTCGAGCTCTCTTTAATGCTGTATTCAACATGGCCTACCGTCCATGAGCGCTGAAATATTTGCTCGAAGGTTGTGAGACTGCGGGAACTACGAGGGGACGAGTGCGGTGCAGTAACTTTCGACGACGGTGAAGCGCGCCGAGAATTGCCGGCACCGGACTTATGATGCGTTCGACCTGGTTGAGCTTCGCACTGCACTCCTCCTTCACTACCGGCATTCGCGTCCAGTGAGCGAACGGTCGCAGATGGTGTTCCTGATGATATCCGTCGTTGAAACTCAGGAGGTTATAGAGTGTGCCGTAGTAACTCACCGAGTTGGCATAACGATTCGCGGGCTGTGCGCCGTAGTGTTCGTAGTAGTTCTGTACGTTGACCAGGGCCAGCGACAGGTAGAAGGCCGGCAAGTAACAGAACACGGTCCACTTCCAGGAGATCGTCAGAAACAGGCAGAGCGCAAAGAAGTGTGTCATCCGATCAAGTTGTACTTGACGCAGCTCCCACGCTCGCCTTGCCGATCTTTTTGCGACGAGGGCCATCAGGTTGTGCTCGTGCGCTCCCACGCGCCATAAACGGATCGCCGAGAACTGTGTGCGGCCGAGGCTCAGCAATGTTTCTGCCGCTCCGAGGAATGCGTAGCGAAATATGCCCACATGCTCACCTCCTGTTCCATCACGGAAGGTCGAAGACGCGTCTTTCGTCTTTCCGCCGGGCCCCTGCTGATCGTTGTTGTAGCGATGATGGTTACGAACGTGCGTCAGTTGATACACCTGCACGGACTGTCCGATGTTCACAGAGTTGAACATCGACACCAATCGATTCAGCAATGGCGAGTTGAACCAGGCTGCGTGAGTAAACAGGTGAGAGATTACGATAATGTTGTAAACGGACATCGCCACCAGCAGCACAAAACCGCCGGCCCGCATCAGTATTGATGACCGTTCCCAACTAATCGCCAGTAATAGTGTTAACACGAATTGCGCAATGCTCAGTAAGAGCATGAAGGCATCACGCGGACTGTACTTCCAGATCTTCATCACTCCACTCCAGCGAGTATGTAAGATTCCAGTTTTCCACGACGGCGGACGTCTAGCGTGGCGCAATGGAAAGAGCCGCCAAAACTGTTGAAGTTTCGAAAATTGCAGGGGATCGGCGTGAAGCCCCAGCTCTTCAGTGCGGCAATCATCGGCTCATCCTGTCGCTCGACTACGATTCGTTTTTCATCGAGGCTGAGGATGTTCATGTTGATCCACTTGCTGGTCATGTAGAGCTTGTGGTCATCGGGGATGACGGGTTTGGGCGCGTGAAAAACATCCCAGCCTCTGAAGATGTTCGGGACCTTCGGGACGCGCTCGGGATTGATCAGTAATTTACCCGGCGCCAGTGGTACCAGCGTGGCGTCGATGTGCATCGGGTGTGAATCGTCAAACTCAAAGATGTGAAGCCGGTAAGTGTCTCCTAAATGACGGCGGAGCCACTCAATCCCGAAATCATTCGTGACGTTACTCTTCTGCCCGATTATGTCTCGACCGCAGCGAACAAAGTCTGCAGCATCGAACGTGGGCTCAAATTCGGTGATGACGAACCGGGCCGGGTCACCATTGCTCGGCTCGCTCCATTCATAGTCGTACAGCTCGTCCCTTAGTTCCGGGGTAGGAGCCGAGCTCCATTTAGCTCCCTGTTTGAAATACTCCTTGAGCAGCGGCTTGAAGGCGGCAGTGCCGTAGTGACGTGAACGCCAGGCGAGTGGACATTCGATGATTTCGTCACCGATCACGAGTAGCACGTCGCGTGGCATCGCGTCGTAGAGTCCGGTGCTGGACCATCCCGGTCCTCCGTACGGCTGAAGATGATCTCTTGTCTCCGGCCGGCGCACCTTCACTCCTTCTCCCTCAAGGATGTGAACAAACTCTTCGAGCTCCTTTCTCGCCAGGGCGATTTCGTCGGCTGGAAAAGGTTTGCACGCATTGTCTCGAAAGATCTGACGTTGATCGTGCGGCAGGGGTGCTTCGAGGGCGATGTGATAAGGGGGAAAGACGGCGCTATCCACCACGCCCACGATGACTTCTTCGAGTAAATCCCACTCGTTATACGAGCTGACGGGACAGTTTTCCGTTTGCATGAGGGTTGCAGTACCAGTATTCATATTTGTTCTCTCGCGCTTGTTTGTGGCTTGTTTTGAGGTGAGGCCGCCTGGATAAATCGCTATTCGCCGGTTGCGGCGTGAGCCAGGTGGCCGTTGCTGTTTTCATTGGTGTGGTTGAAAAGATCTCGCAGCCGCACGAGGTGCTGCAGGCTGCCGAGAACAGAAACGGTATCAATTCCAAAATCGATGAAGCAGGCTACTTCGTCTACGCCGATTTGCTGCAAACGAACCATGAGGTCGAGGCATTTCTCCGGCGTTCCGATCAGCGACGCCGTTTGATAGTAACGTTCAAACGCAAACGCCACCAGATCGTCGATGTATTCCTGCTCGATGTCAACTTTTATGTCGAGGCTCTTCGTCATCGTTTCGATCAGACCAACGTGCGCCTTGAGGTAGTTACATAAAGGCGTGCGCGCCTTGCTTAAAACAAAGTCGAGGTTGTCGCCGACAAACGTGTGCAGCATCAACGTCACGTGGCGGCTCGCAGGATCGTGACCGTGCTGAGCGAGACTCTCACGGTACATCGCAATCTTGGTGGCAACGTCATCAACCGACTGCCCCAATAGCGCAGTCAGAATGTTGAAGCCACGCTCACCCGCGCTAACAAACATTTCCGGGTCGCCACTGCACGTAACCCAGATCGGCAATTCCGGTTGTATCGGACGAGGCAGAACCCTCAACTCCGTCTCGGCGCCCTTGCCGTCACGTGTGGTGATTGACTCACCACTCCAGAGACGCTGGACCTCCGCAATGCCGCGCCACATCTCGTCTCGCTTCTGCGCGAATCTTTCGGGAAAGAAGGCAAAGTCGTTGGGAATCCAGCCGGAGGTGAACGAAACGCCGGCTCTTCCGTGTGAAAGGTTGTCGACCACAGCCCACTCTTCCGCAACTCGAATCGAATGATGCAGTGGCATGACGACGCTGCCCGCTCGCAGCTTGACGTTTTGAGTAATCGTCGCGAGTGCGGCATTCAAAACAGACGGGTTGGGATAGAGGCCACCGCTCTCGTGAAAATGTCGTTCCGGTGTCCAGACAGCCGAGAAACCATGGCGATCGGCAAACTTCGCGCCTTCCAGGTAAAGCTGGTATTTATCTTCGCCGGGACGGAGATTATCGGCAGCGAAGAAGAACAGACTGAAGTCCATCGGCTTCACCTGCGGCGCAACCACGAGCGGCTTAATCGTCTCCGCTGGTGCGGGCGGTTGCTCGTCCTCCGGATCATCTTCATCGATCATCGCCATCACCATATTCATTTCACTTTGGTCGAGTGCCGTTAGTGACAAGTCGATCTGCCGGTCCTCTTCCTTTGCGGGTTCGGAAGATCGTGGCGCCGGTTGTTCTCTGTCGCTCACGATCGTGGCCATCTCCGCTACTGTCGGATGCTGGAAGATCTGCTGTGGCGTCAGATGAATGCCGGCCCGTTTTGCTTGCGCGATGATTTGAATTCCGAGAACGGAGTCACCTCCGAGCTCGAAGAAGTTGTCGTGGATACCGATCTGCTCGATGCCCAGCATCGTCTGGAAAATCTCTACCAGTGTGCGCTCAACTTCGTTCCGCGGCTCCGCGTAATTTGCCAGCGACGCCGGTCGAGGATGCATCGTCGTGGGTCGCGCAACTTCGATCTGTTTGATCTCCTCGATTACATCCGCAGCAGTGATCGAGCTCATCTCTGCGATCGAAGCCTGTAAATCGCGCGCCGAAACAACGACCTGAGGCGGCAATGAATTTGAGAGTATGCGCTTGAACGCCTCGACTCCTTCGTGTGGCAGAATGCCTTCGCGCAGCGCTCGCTGATAGACGCCCGTCTTGTCCGCTTCAGCGGTTTGAGTTTGGGCCACTCTATTCCGGGCCTGGCCCGGTTTCACCGTGGTCAGTGAACGGAACGATTCCGCCGCATCATTCACGCGCTTCTGACTGAATCCATCGATAACCACACTCTCAGTCCCGTTCTCGTCCATCAGAATGATGTCGAACGTGATCGTCTCCTCTTGTGGCAGGTCATCGCGGAATTTGATATGAGCAAAGATCTTTCTCGGCAGCGGTCGCTTCACGCGAAGTCGTCTGTACGACATTGGCAGATAGTGGCCTCCGCTCACGAGGTAATGTTTAGCGGTTCCAGTGGCGCGATCGAGCAGCGCAGGATGTAGCTTGAACTGTGCAAAGTCAGCAGCGAACTCTTCGGGCAGCTCAAAGGTAGCGAGCAACTCTTTTTCACCCAGATATACCTGTTGCAAACTCTGCCACCGTGGACCCAGATCAGGATCGAACTCATACTCATCAGTGATGAGGATCTCCTTCTTGTCACAGCGGGCGCGTATCTCATCAAGGTCGTGCCGGCGCGGCGGTTCCGAAGGAGTAAAACTGATCTCACCGATCGCGTAGTCCTGCCAAACAGGCTCACTGCCGTTTTCCGTTGGGAGCTCGCCGATGATGCGAAACTGATATCCGTCGCCATCCTTTTCAAGAAGCGTTCGCACTTCTCGCGTCTCGTCGTCGCGCAATCCGAGTGGCGCCAGGAAAAACGCCTGGTTTATCTCGACGGCTTTTGTCTCGTCTCGTGTGTTCTCGCGGCGCTCGAAAGCAGCGCAAGCCATCTCGAGATAAGCTGTGCCGGGCATGATCGCCGCGCCGACAATCCGATGATCGTCGAGCACCCAATGCGTCTCTGGACTGATCCGCGTCGCATACACTGCCTGGTTCGCAGTTTCCGACACTTGTCGATCGAGCAGCGGATGGCCGGTGTCAGACTCCACATGATCTTCACGTAACCCAAACTGCGCCGCGGTGTTGATTAGCATGCCGACTTCGGCCCATGCGTCCCAGTTGATCGAGACCGCGACCGTCCCTGTACGCGCCGAGAAGTCATGCGCAAATGCATCAAGAAAAGCATTCGCCGCGCAATAATCGGCGTGGCCGAAGCCACCGAGAATCGAGCTCCGCGATGAACAAAGAACAAGAAAATCGAGCGGCGTCTGCGCGAAGAACGCGTCGATCATCCGTGTGCCATTTACCTTTGGCGCAAACACGCCCGCGGCTGTCTCGGGATTCATCAGTTGAATCACACCACCGCCCGGAACACCTGCCGTGTGAATCACTCCGTTGATTGGGCCAAGACGCCGGCCTATTTCTTCAAGCGCAGCGCCAAATTGATTTTTGTCGGCGACATCTGCGCTCAGGATCAGAACCTCAGCGCCGAGCGCTTCGAGGGCGCGGACGCGCTCGATCTTACAGCGCGTTGTATTTGACTCGGACTCGGTGGCGATAACTTGGTCCCACTCTGCCCGTGGCGGCAACGGCGTGCGGCCAACCAGCGCCAACCGCGCGCGTGCTTCCTGCGCCAGATATTGTGCAAACTCCAGTGCCATCCCGCCGAGGCCGCCAGTGATCAGATAAACGCCGCGTTGTCTCAGGCGTGGTGTTTTCGTCTCGTTCTGGTCCAGGTGTATCGGCTCGAATGTCTGGATCCAGCGATGAGCGCCACGGTACGCGACTACGCTCTCTTTCTCATCCGAGGCGCATTCCGCCAGTAGTTGTTTGCACAACCGTTGGAGATTAGCTCCAGCCATGATGTCTACACTCCGGCACCAGACGTGTTCAAACTCCTGCGGGATCACGCGGCATGGTCCAAGCGCCAACGCCTTCTCGGGATACAGCTTTTCGTCGCCGGTAACATCATGCATGCCATCGGAGATCACGCACAGTTGAAGCGATTCACGCGTGCCGTGCTCTTCCAAAGCCTGGGCGAGATAAACCAGACTGTAGAAACTTCGTTGCTCAACTTCTTCCGTGGTAAGCGGCACGGATGCGGTTACATTCCAGAGGTGAAGAATCCGCCCCGGCCTGAGGCCATTCGCGTCGAGCTCTTTAAGCAACCTCAGGTAGCTCGTGCGGTCTGACGGATTGATTGCGTAAACATGCTCGCCGGTACGGCTAAAATTCTTCCCTGCTTTGACAGTAACGACACTTCCGCCGGCGGCTCTAAGTTGTCTCGACAGCTCCACACCCACGCCAGATTCGTCCTCAAACAGGAGCCAGGTAGCGTTATCGCCGGGACCACTCTCCACGTCCGGCACTCTCTTCCACGAAGGAACGTAAAACCATTCAGCGATATCGGTGCGCCGGGTCGCCGGCTTGCCATCAACCTGAACGTCCTCTGCGTGTCGTTGCGAGAGGTGCGGTGGATCGATCCAGTAACGTTGGCGCTCGAACGGATACACCGGCAGATGAACGCGCCGCCTGCGCTCACCTTCGTGGAGACGTGACCACTTCACGTCCACACCCGACAGCCACAAACGGCCCAGCGTCGTAAGCATGTATTCGAAATCAGGGGCGGACTCTTCGGGATGTCGCAGGGAGTTGAGGACGATGCGTGTCGTTCCCTTCTGCGGATGGTGTCGCAGCAGCGTGGTCAACGTACGTCCTGGTCCAACTTCAAGAAAGACGCGATCTCGATCTGCGAACAGCTCTGTAATCCCGTCGTTGAAACGTACGCAGTCGCGCAGGTGCCGTCCCCAGTATTGCGGATCGGTCGCTTCTTCCGCCGTGATCCACTTGCCCGACAAATTCGACAGATAAGGAATCTGCGGAGCGCGCAACTTGATACCCGCGACTTCGGCAACGAACTCGTCCAGTATCGGGTCCATCATTGCCGAGTGAAATGCGTGCGAGGTGTGTAAACGGCGGCTTACGAGGTTGCTCCCTTCCAGCTCTCTCTCTAACTCATCCACCGCGTTGATTGGACCAGAGACCACGCAGAGCGATGGCGCATTTACCGAAGCAATAGAGAGTTCCTTTCCTTCAATTAGCGCCCGCACCTCGTCCTCCGGCGTGGAAAGCACAAGCATCGCTCCGGGCGGCAGGCTTTGCATCAAACGCCCGCGCATCGCTACGAGAGCAAGCGCCTCTTCCAGCGTCATAACACCGGCCAGGCAGGCCGCGACATACTCACCAATGCTGTGTCCGATCATCGCCGCCGGGGTTACGCCCCACGACATCCACTGTTGCGCTAGCGCATACTCGATGACGAAGAGCGCGGGCTGCGTGACCACCGTTTGCTTTAATCGCTCCGAGGATTCTGCTGCAAAGAGTATGTCGCGCAGATCGAACCCAAGCTGTGGCTTGAGAATCTCAGCGCAGCGATCCACTTCGGTGCGGAAGACCGCCTCATGCGCGTATAACTCCGCACCCATTCCCTCGTACTGCGATCCCTGCCCGGGAAACATCATCACGACCGGACGCTCACGTGGCTCCTGCAAGCCGGTAAACACTTGCCGGTGGTCCAAAGTCGAAAGCACACGTACGGCATCGGCCGTATCACGGCAAACAGCAATGCGGCGATAATCAAAAGCTTTACGTCCCTGTTGCAGCGTATAAGCGACGTCAGCGAGATTTGTCTCCGGGTGCTCTTTGAGATGCGAGATCAGATTGAGCGTGGCTCCGTCGAGAGCTGTGGCAGACTTTGCTGACAGGACGAGCAGCTGCGCTGCGCGATCCGGCTTTTCACTCAACTCAACCGGCGCCTCTTCGACGACGACGTGCGCGTTCGTGCCACCGATGCCGAATGAGCTGACGCCCGCGCGGAGCGGTCTGCCGTCCGTGGCCCATGGGCGCAGGGCGGCATTGACCACGAAAGGTGTTTCCTCAAAATTGATTCGCGGGTTTGGACGCTCGAAATGAAGACTGGGCGGCAACTCGCGATGTTTGAGCGCCAGCACTGTTTTGATGAGACCGGCAACTCCTGCGGCCGCGTCGAGGTGACCGATGTTGGTCTTGACTGAACCGAGAGCGCAGAATCTTCGCTTGCCAGTCGCGGATTGAAAGACTTCGGTTAAAGCCTCGACCTCGATTGGATCTCCGAGTGTGGTTCCGGTGCCGTGTGCTTCCACATACGTGATTGTTTCGGCAGGAACACCCGCCACCATCTGAGCTTCGGCGATCACTTCGATCTGGCCACCCACGCCGGGCGCGGTGTAGCCGACTTTCAGTGAGCCGTCGTTGTTAATTGCGGAGCCGCGAATGACGGCATCGATCGTGTCGCCGTCAGCGACAGCATCTTCCAGCCGCTTGAGCACCACGATTCCGGCGCCGCTGCCATCCACCGTGCCATCAGCACTCGCGTCGAAAGCGCGGCAATGGCCGTCAGACGAGAGAATGCCGCCAGTCTGATGGAGATAACCGTTTACCGGCGGTACCGAGACTGTCACGCCACCGGCCAATGCCATGTCGCATTCGCCGTTGAGCAGGCTTTGGCAGGCGAGATGGACTGCGACCAGCGAGGTTGAGCAGGCAGTCTGCACAGTGATCGCTGGTCCTTTCAGGTTCAGCTCATAAGCAACACGCGTTGTTAAATGATCGACGCGGTTGTGAATGGAAGTCTGGAGACTGCCTACTTTCTCGATAAATTGCCGGTGCGGCAGGAGGTTGAAGAGCAAGTAGGTGTTTACGCTCGAACCGGCGAAGAAACCGATTGGACCATCGTAAGTCTCAGAGCTGTAGCCCGCGTTTTCCAACGCGTGCCAGGCGCATTCAAGGATTATGCGACGTTGCGGATCCATCGTCTCCGCATCGCGCGGGCTGAAGCCGAAAAAATTAGCGTCGAACAGGTCAGAACCTTCCAGGAATCCTTTGGCTTTGACGTAGTTTGGCGCGCGCAGGTGAGTCTGGTCCACGCCTGCTTTAATCAACTCCTGCTCCGAGAAGAAAGAGATCGACTCGACTCCCGCGCGAAGGTTGCGCCAGAACTCATCGACGTTCGCAGCACCGGGAAATCGACCGGCCATTCCGATAATAGCGATGCTATTCTTCATGCTTGCTCTCCTGCGATATTCCTATCCACAGATTACGCCGATTTTTATGGCATCTGTGTAATCTGTGGACGTTTTCAGTCTTTTTAAGTAAGGCGACGTTCTGCGGCTTGCCTGCGTCTTTCAGCGCGCTGGTGGACCTTTTGGAGGTTGGGACGCTGGCCGTTTAGATTAGCGAAGTATTGGGCCAGCGAGCTGACCGTCGGGTATTTGAATAGTTCCACGATCGAGAGGTCGTGATTGAAAGCCGCACGCAGCTCAGCGTGTACTTTGACCATCAGGATAGAATGTCCGCCCAGGTCGAAAAAGTTGTCGTCTCTCCCGACCCGTTCCACTTGCAGCACCTTCTGCCAGATGCCCGCGATGATCTGCTCCGCTTCGTTTCGCGGTTTGACGTACGTGCCGGACCGCGACCGATCTGGCGTGTCTGGTGCGGGCAAAGCATTGCGGTCGACTTTGCCGTGGCGCGTCAACGGTAGCACGTCGACGAATACAAACGTCGTTGGCACCATGTACTCGGGTAGACTCTGCCGCAGCAGTACGCGCAACTCGTCAGTGAGAGTTTCCGGCGCGCCGTGTGGCACGAGATAAGCCACCAATTGCTCCTCGCGTACGGCGACAACTACGCGGCGCACGCTTTCATGCCGAGCAAGTACGCTTTCGATCTCACCCAGCTCGATACGATAGCCGTGCAGCTTTACCTGTTCGTCAAGCCGGCCCAGAAATTCGAGAGTGCCTTCGGCCAGAAAACGTGCACGGTCGCCGGTTCGATACAATCGTGAACCGGGTTTCCCTGCGAACGGATCGGGAACAAACCGCGTGGCGGTTAAGTCAGGTCGATTCAAATATCCACGCGCGAGTCCAGACCCGCCGATGTAAAGCTCGCCATCGACTCCCACCGGTACCCGCTGAAGCTGATCGTCAAGAACGTACACGTGGACGTTCGGAAGTGGACGGCCGAGGCTCGGCTGTGAGCTTCGCACTTCACACGACGTCGCATCGACTGTGCACTCGGTTGGTCCATAAACATTGAAGAAGCGGGTAGCAGTCTGGGCCGATAGCGATGACCAGAGCGTTGAGTCAAGCGCCTCTCCACCAACCAGGACCAGAGATGGATTCAGCCTGCCGGCTTCGAGCAAGAGTTTTAGTTGCGACGGCGTGCAGTCGAGCACGTCAAGCGAGTTCTCGTTGACGAAGTCGCGGAGTTGCGTGGCGTCAAGGCGTAACTCTTCGGGCACGATGTAAAGCGTGTGCCCGCTGAGCAGTTGGACGAGTTGCTTCACTGAGGCGTCGAAAGCAAAGGGCGCGTTGAGACCGACACGCAGGTGTTGGCCCACTGGATAAATCGAGCGCCGCAAAGCAAGGGCCAGATTCACAGCCGAACGATGCTGAATCATTACGCCTTTCGGCTGGCCGGTCGAACCAGAGGTATAGATTACGTAAGCCAGATTACTCGCACACACGCGCAAGTCTTCAACGGCGGCGGCAAGCCCTTCTTCCTGACTTGTTCTTTGTTCAATTGCGTGATTCCCGAGCATCGCCTGAGGAATGAGCTCCTTCTGACCTGTTCTCTCTTGCGACGATCGAGGAATGAATTCCTTCTGACTTGTTCTTTGTTCAATTGCGTGATTCCCGAGCATCGCCTGAGGAATGAATTCCTTCTGACTTGTTCTCTCTTGCGACCATTGAGGAATGAACAAGTCAGGAAGGGTGGCTTGCCCCCGCTCATCGATAACAAGCACCTCGGCTTTTATTTGCGGCAGAGTTGAAATCAATCCGGACTGCGTCAACACCACCTTCACGTCCGAGTCCTCCAACATGAACTGAATTCTCTGCGACGGGTACGTCGGATCGAGCGGCAGGTACGCGCCGCCGGCTCTCAGTATCGCCAGCACGCCCACGATCATTTCGAGACTGCGTTCTACATAGATGCCAACGATCACTTCCGGCCCGATGCCGTGCGCACGCAGGTGGGCGGCCAGCGTCTCAACACGTTTATTCAATTCGGCGTACGTCAGTTTCTTGCCTGCATACACGACGGCGTCTCGGTCAGGCGTCTGCTCGACCTGCGCGGCAAAGAGATCGTACAAACAACGGTCTTCAGCGAAGGGAACGTGCGTGTCGTTGAATTCTGAAAGTAACTGCTTCTCTTCCTCGCTCAGAATCTCCAACTCGCCTATCAAGCCTTCCGGATTGCGCAGCGTGTGGGCGAGCAAGGTACTCAGGCGGCCAGCCAGTCTTGCATCACCACGCACTTCGAGCTGCAGCGATTCTCCAGTCTGTGCGCAGGAGAGTTTGACGTCAAAGCGATCCGCGTTGCTGTACAACTTGTAGACGGAGAACAAAACTTCACCGGCCCGACGTGCCGCAGGCCAGTGGGTAAACTCGAAAGAGAATGGGCAGTACGGTTCCGTTTCGGATTCCTCACGCGACCACACGAAGTAATCCTGCCACGCGCGCGCGTCAGTGACGGACCGCTCAGCGAGCCTCAGCACTTCCGTGAACCGCATGTTTGACGAGAGCCGGGCGGTTACGGGCAGCGACCTCGCTAATGGACCAAGCACCTGATTAAGCTCTTCAAACTCTCGCCCGTCATAGGTGTAACCAATCAGCAGCTCCTCTACTCGCGTCAGCCGCCACAGCAATGATTGCCAACACGCAAGCAGCCAGATCTCTGCAGTCTGCGAGTTAAGCTCAGGTGTCAACCGGAATGAGGCGACTTCCCGTGCACTCGCGGGAACCGGCAGTGTCTGCGTGCAAAGGGTCGCAAGCTTTTGGCTGCGCCAGTATTGCCGTCCTTCTTCAGCATCCTGCTCTTCAAGCAGTTCCTGCTGCCAGGCGGCGTACTGGATGTAAGGCAGGCCTGTATCCGTTACCTGAGTACCATCGCAGAGTTCATTGAACAGACGCTTAAGAGTGCCGGTATCGGCAATCAGCGCCGGCAGTGTCAAAATCAGAAAGTGACGACGCGGATCAAGTCGTAGCAACAAACCTCTTACGAGTGGTCCATGCTCGAAATCGAAAGGCGTGCGAGCTTCCTGCTGCGACAACTCTTCGACATGCGACGCGTCACTCAAATCCATCGTGCGCCAGGCAGGTACAACACGTTCGTTAACGACTTGCACTGGAACTTTCAGCATGCGAAAAGTCGTGCGCAGCACCTCGGATCGATTAACAACCGCGCACAGAACGTCGTGGAGCGCTCGCGCGTCGAGTTCGCCATCGAGTCGAATAACACACTGCGACTCGTAGCTCGTCCCCTCCCGCTGCAGAGCCCAGAGATGCCGCTGTTGTTGTGATAACTGAAAGCCCTGAATGACTGCTGTATTCACTTGTTTACTTGGAGTGGATTGGTTTGTAAAAATTACTACGCCGAAGGCGTTTGCTAATTTCAGCCCAGGGTTCGAAGCGAAGCGAGAACCCTGGGTTACGATTTATAGGGGCGACGGAACCCTGAAAAGGGTTCGCCTTTAATACAAAACCCTTTCAGGGTTTGAAATTTGTGTATGTGGTTTACCCAAGGTTGTCGCTGGTGCTCCAACCTTGGGCTGCAATTAGCGAACGCCTTCGGCGTTATCAAACTGTACTGCGCGTGGTATTACAGTCAACAGCTTTTTGAGCTTCGACTTCGTGCGTTGCCTCTTCTCTTCACGTTCGGCGGGGTCGAGCATCTCCAGCAAATGCACAGGTGTATCGATCGAAGCGACGACGCTGCTCAGAATCTTCTGGAAGTGCCGCACCATGCGCTCGATCGTGGTGGCATTGAAGAGGTCGGTGCTGTAACGGATCGAGCCTTTGAGTCCCTCGTCTGTCTCTTCCATCGTCAGCGTCAAGTCAAAGGCCGTCGTCCCTTCATCTATCTCAAGCGTGCGCACGAGGAGTCCGGGCAGTTCCAGTTGTTGGGCCTGCCCATTTTGAAAAACAAACATCACCTGGAAGAGCGGATTGCGATCGAAAATGCGTTCCGGTTGCACAGTCTCGACCAGCTTCTCAAACGGCAAGTCCTGGTGCGCATAAGCGTCGAGCGTGATCCGGCGCACGCGCTGCAGCAGCTCCCTGAATGTCGGATTACCGGAGAAGCTGGAACGCAGTACAAGCTGATTGGTGAAGAAGCCGATGAGACTTTCGATCTCGCTGCGGTTGCGGTTCGCGATGTCGGTGCCGGTGACGATGTCGTTCTGACCAGTGTAGCGATGCAACAGTGTCTGCCATGCTGCGAGGAGTGTCATATAGAGCGTGAGGCCCTCTTGCTGGCTGAGCGCGCGCAGCTCGTTTGAGATCTGCGCTGACAAGGCAAAGAAGCGCCGCGCTCCGCGAAAAGTTTGCACCGGCGGACGTGGCTGATCCAACGGCAATTCCAGCGGTTTGAGACCGGCGAGTTGCTGACGCCAGTAGTCGAGCTGCTCGTGCAACACTTCACCTTGCAGCCATTGTCGTTGCCACACGGCGAAGTCGGCATATTGGATCGGAAGCTCCGCCAGCGGTGTGAGCCTTCCTTCAACAAACGCACGATACAGCGAGGCAACTTCTCGTATGAGAACGCCCATGGACCAGCCGTCGGCGACGATGTGGTGCACGGAGAGCAACAGCACATGCTCTGTTTCAGAGAGGCGTAGCAACAACGCTCGCAGCAGCGACCCTTGCGTGAGATCGAAAGGTTTGCGCGCTTCCTCTGAGGCGAGCTGTTGTACAGCTTGCTGCTGTTGCGACGACAGCAGCGTGCTCAAGTCTCGAATTTCCAAAGGAAGCTCGGCCATCGCGCTGATGACCTGCGTGGCCTGACCTTCCCGCATGTGAAATGTCGTGCGCAGGATCTCGTGGCGCCGTACGATCTCATTGAGGGTGGAACTAAACGCCGCGACGTTAAGCGAGCCTGAGAGTTGCACTGCCGCTTGAATGTTGTAAGCCGGATTGCCGGGAACGACTTGATCGAGGAACCAGAGTCGTTGCTGCGCGAATGAAAGTGGTAAAGGGGTGTCGCGTGGAGCGCGCGGGATGGGCGAAGTCGTAGCCGTGCCTAAAGAGCGCTCGATGCGCTCGGCGAGCTCCGCAATTGTCTTTGCTTCGAAGATGCTGCGTAGCGGAATCTCGATATTGAACAGGTCGCGCACGCGTGAGATGACCTGCGTCGCCAGCAGTGAGTGTCCCCCGAGATCGAAGAAGTTATGGTACACACTCACACGCGTGCGGTTCAAAAGCTGCTCCCACATTTGCGCCAATTGTTGCTCGACCTGCGTGCGTGGCTCGACGTGAGCGCTCGTGGACTCGAGAGCCGGATCGGGCAGTGCGCGTCGATCTACTTTTCCGCTTGAGGTAGTCGGCAGCTCCGCCAGTAAGACGAAAGCGGAGGGCACCATGTACTCCGGCAAGCGATTATTGAGTCGCTCGCGCAGCTCTTTTACAAGCTGCTCACGACTGCTCCAAACGACTTCGGCTAGTTTGTCGATCTTGCGCGAAAAGGTTTGGGGATTTCGGCTGGCGTAGAGGTTATACAGATTCGTCTGCCTGAGCATCGCGTCCTGCTGCACGTTGACTTCAAACCCATGCCGGCTCAGCAGCTCAGTCACTTGCCGCACGCGACCGTCGAGATCGTGAACCTCCATCACTATCTGCTGAATCTTCGGCCAATCAGCATCGTCAATGCCGGAGAGCACCTCGAGCTCACCTTTCTCAACGTCAATCTTCAGCAGATCGATCTTCTGCACGCCCTCATCGCGAATCACTTCTGACAGGGTCTTCAACTGGCACGTAAAGCGTTCGCTCGTTAAGCGCTCGGCAATCAGCTCGTCAAGCTGCTCCGCTGAAAGCAAACCGTTACCGTTGCCCCCGCCCATCACAAACGACTTGACCGTCTCGCTATCCGCAACCACATCAGCAAAGCGCCCGGAGATCAGCGACACGTTCGGATAGTAAGTAAAGCTTGCCTGCTCAGACACGTTTGACAGCCCACACTCAAACAGCTTTGTGTTCAGTCCGTGAATGGCAGCATTGCGTCGCAAAATCTCGAACACGGGCGGAATCGGCTCAAAGGAATAAATCACTGACTGCGGCGCTAACCGGCTTGCAAAGAGCGTGAAGAGGCCGATGTTTGCGCCCACATCAAAGATGCAGGCATCGTCCGGGATATCGATGCCAAAGTTGAGGTAGGTCTTGTCTGCAAAGATCTCCTCATACATGAACTCCGTCTCGTTGCGATTGCGGCAGACGATCGTCAGCTCGTCAGGCAACTCAAACTGAATCAGATTCTCGAGTTGGCCTGCCGCTTCTAAACCAAGCAGCCGGTTGATCGGTGCGGCGCGCTGTGGATCCGGAACGACGTAAGCCACGAGCCGTTTGCTGCCACTGCTCTCCTCGCGCGCGACGACCACTGCCTGCTGCACAGCCGGATGCTCATTCAACGCCGACTCGATTTCTCCGAGCTCAATGCGGAATCCGCGCAGCTTCACTTGATGGTCAGTGCGCCCGAGGTACTCAATACTTCCATCCGCTAAATAGCGCGCCAGATCGCCCGTTCGATAGATCCTCGCACCACCAAACGGATCCGGTAAGAAGCGCTCCGCTGTCAGATCCGCCCGGTTCAGATAACCGCGCGCCAACCCGACGCCGCCGATGTACAACTCACCACTTACACCAGGGGGCACTACCTGCAGGTTCTTATCCAGAATGTAAGTTTGCGTGTTCGCGATCGGCCGCCCGATCGGCACGATCGCCCTCTCCATCGCGCTGCGGCAGTCCCAATACGTCACGTCCACCGATGCTTCCGTTGGTCCATACAAGTTGTGCAACTCGGCTGGCAGCAGCTTCACAAACTTTTCTTTCAACCCATACGACAACGCTTCACCGCTGCAAATCACTCGTTTGAGAGTTCGGCACTCGCCAACCCCTCGCTCCTCCAAAAACACCGCGAGCATCGACGGCACGAAATGCATCGTCGTGATCTTTTCCTGCTTGATCGTTTCCACCAGATAGCGACTGTCGCCCTGTCCTCCAGGCCGCGCCATTACCAGTCGCGCGCCTGTAATCAAGGGCCAGAAAAACTCCCACAACGAAACGTCAAACGTGTACGGCGTCTTCTGCAAGACACGGTCAGCGGTAGTTAGCTGGTAAGCCTCCTGCATCCACAGCAAACGGTTGCAGATGCCCTCGTGCGTGATCATTGACCCTTTTGGTTTGCCGGTGGAACCCGAGGTGTAGATCACGTAAGCCAGATTACCGGGAACGGTGTTAGTCGCCGGTTTCTCTTTGCTCTCACGCGCGACATTATCCCAATCCGTATCAAGACAGATCGCATCCACCGAAACCATTTCGCGGAAGCGTTGCGCGGTCAGGACCAATCTGATCCCTGCTTCCTCGATCATCAAGCTCAGTCGCTCTTGCGGATACGACGGTTCCAAAGGCACATACGCGGCGCCGGCCTTGAGTATTCCCAAAAGCCCGATCACCATTTCCAGCGATCGCTCCAGACAAATTCCCACGAGGATTTCTGGTCCAACGCCACTGGCGCGCAGGTAATGGGCCAACTGGTTCGCGCGCTCGTTCAGCTCCTCGTAGCTGAGACGTTCGTCGTTGTACACAAGCGCGGTCGCTTTTGGTGTGCGTGCCGCTTGCGCCTGGAAGAGCTCGTGCAGGACCGATTCACGCCGGTACTCAACCGCAGTCTCATTCCACTCGCGAACAACAAGCTGCCTCTCATCCTCGCGTAACATGTTGAGCTGCGAAATTCGGCAACGCGGATCGGCGATCGCGCTTTCCAGCAGGGTTTCGAAATGAGCAGCGAGGCCGCTGATGGTTTCGGCATCGAAGCGGGCCGGGTTGTACTCCCAGGAGCCACTCAAACTCCCCTCGCTCTCTTTCAGGAAAAGAACCAGATCAAACTTGGGTGCGGTGCTTTCGAGCTCCAACTGCTCCACACGAACGCCAGGCAAATTAATTACGGGTGGCGGGGTGTTTTGCATCACGAGCATGATTTGAAAAAGCGGCGTGCGGCTGAGATCCCTTTCGGGTTGCAACTCCTCGACCAGCAACTCAAACGGCACGTCCTGGTGCGCGTGTGCTTCGAGCGTTACGGTGCGCACGCGCGTGAGCAGCTCGTCGAACGAAGGATCGCCGGAGACGTCGCCGCGCAGCACGAGGGTGTTCGCGAAAAATCCGATGAGCGACTCGGTTTCGGTTCGCGTGCGATTCGCGACCGGCGTGCCGACGGTGATGTCGTCGAATCCGGTGTAGCGATGCAGCAGGGTTTGGAAAGTCGCCAGCAGCGTCATGAATGTCGTCACACCATGTTGCCGGCTCAACTGCTGAAGGCGAGTGGAGAGCTCTTCCGAAAACGTCATCGACTCAGTCGCCGCACTGACATCGTTGGTTGTCGATCGCACGCGCCGGCTGGGCAGCTCGATCGGGTGCAATGGACCGCGGAGACGCTGCTTCCAGTAGTCGAGATGGGCTGCGAGCGCAGCGCCGGAAAGCTGCCGCCGTTGCCACTGCGCGAAGTCGGCATATTGACAGGGCAATTCGGCGAGTGGCGAGCCGTTGTAGAGTGCAGACAATTCGTTGACGAAGATACCGATGGACCAGCCGTCTGCAACGATGTGGTGCATCGATAGCAGCAGAATGTGGGCGCCGGCGCCTACGTGCCAGAGTGTTGCGCGCAGCAGTGGGCCGGTGGAGAAATCGAACGGAAGCCGTGCCTCAACGTTCGCGCGCCGCAGTGCTTCGCGTTCCGGCTCGTCAACATCGCTCAGATCAATTGTCTGGAGGCGCCACGATCCCGGCGGTGCAATCACCTGGATGGGTCGCTCGTCGACGTTGTTGAACCTCGTGCGCAACGATTCGTGGCGATCGACGACTTCGCGGATGCCGTACTCTAACGTGCTCGCGTTAAGTGGGCCGGTGAGCCGGATCAGAATCGGGACGTGATAGGCGGCGCTGCCGGGCTCCAGTTGATCCAGAAACCAGAGTCGCTGTTGCGCGAACGAGAGTGGTAATGGACCATCTCTGGTGACGCGCTCGATAGGCTGAGCCTCGTGCGTGCCGCTTTCCTGTATGCGTCCGGCGAGTGCGGCTACGGTGGGCGACTCGAACAGGTAGCTCAGTGGCAGGTCAACGTAGAAAGCTTCGTTAATGCGTGCGATTACTTGAGTAGCAAGTAGCGAGTGACCGCCGAGATCGAAGAAATTGTCATGAATCCCGACTTGCTCCACGCTAAGGACCGCCGCCCAAATACCGGCGATCATCTCTTCGCGTTGATCGCGTGGTGCGACGAAGTCAGTCTCGACGTCGTGTGTTAAAGCTTCCGGTGCGGGCAGCAAGCGGCGATCGATCTTGCCGTTTGGTGACAGAGGCAGCTTATCGAGAGCGACGAAGGCAGCCGGCACCATGTAGTGCGGCAGCTTCTGTTTGAGATGTTCGCGTAGCTCGTTACTTGATGATGGACCGGTGACGTAGGCCACCAGACGCACATCACCGACTGTATCCTCACGCGCGATGACCACGGCGTCTTGCATCGTGCCGCTTTCTTTCAGCACCGCTTCGATCTCGCCCAACTCGATCCGGAAACCTCGAAGCTTCACCTGGTGGTCCCGCCGCCCGAGGAATTCCAGGCGTCCGTCGGGTAGCCAGCGCGCCAGATCTCCGGTGCGATACAACCGTCCGCCCGGCTCTGTCGAGAAGGGATCGGGAATGAAGCGTTCCGCGGTCAGCTCAGGCACATTCAAATACCCACGCGCGAGTCCATAGCCGCCGAGATACAGTTCGCCTACAACTCCTACCGGCGCCAGTTGCAGTCGTGCGTCGAGCAAGTAAGCCTGCGTGTTCGCAATCGGCCGCCCGATCGTTGGCGCTTCCGTGCTTCCCTTCTCCACGGTGGTCCACGTCGAATAGGTCGTGTCTTCTGATGGTCCATAGAGGTTGAACACCTGCTCGACGCGTGGGTGTTGATAAATGCTTTGTACGAGGACGTTCTGTAGTGGCTCACCTGCGAGATTCACTACGCGTACTGATTCCGGCACGCCTTTCAGCCGTACCAACTCGGTCATAGCAGAAGGTACAGTGTTAATCAGTGTCACTTCATTTGCAGCAGGCAGTGTTGGCAATTCGAGCGCGTGGGCCGCAAGGATGATCTTGCCGCCCACACTGAGCGGCACAAAGATCTCAAAGATCGAAAGGTCAAAGCAGATCGACGTCGAGGCCAGCACGCCCGCGAGATGCTCTGTACTAAACACCTCTTTGGCCCAATGGATGAACGCCACCGCACTGCGGTGCTCGATGGCCACTCCTTTTGGTCTGCCAGTCGAGCCCGAGGTGTAGATCACGTACGCCACGTTACTCGCACCGACGCGCAAGTCTTCAACAGCGGGGGCAAGTCCCTCTTCCTGACTTGTTCTCTCTTGCGACGATCGAGGAATGAACAAGTCAGGAAGGGTGGCTTGCCCCCGCTCATCGATAACAAGCACCTCTGCTTGTGTTTGCGGTAGACTTGAATGCAATTCGGCCTGCGTCAACACCACATTCACGTCCGAGTCCTCCAGCATGAACTGGAGCCGCTCGCGCGGGTAGTTGATGTCGAGTGGCACATAGGCGGCGCCGGCCTTGAGCACCCCGAGGATCCCGACAATCAGCAACGGTGAGCGTTCCAACAGGATGCCCACAAGTGTCTCCGATCTCACGTCGAGGGTGCGTAGGTAATGGGCCACACAGTTTGCCCGTTCGTTCAACTCCGCGTAGCTCAGGCGCTCGTTACCGTAAACCAGCGCCGTGGCTTGTGGGGTGCGCGCCACTTGCGCCTCGAACAGGTGGTGCATGCATTCGTGGCGCGGGTACTCAAGCCTGTCTGCGTTCCAATCAACAACTAATTGATGTTGCTCGGGGGGTGTTAAAAACGAGAGCTCAGCTACGGGCTGGAGCGGATCCTCCACGATGCTCTCGATGATGGTCTGAAAGTGCCCGGCCATTCGCCTGATGCGCTGTTCATCGAACAGATCGGTGCTGTATTCGAACGAGGCCAGCAACGCGTTGTCTGCTTCAGTCATCGTCAGCCGCAGATCAAAGAGCGTGGTTTGCTGTGTCAACGCCATCGATTCCAGAGTCAGCTCGCCTGACTCGACTCGCAGTCCCGCTTCACCGATCGCAAATGAATTCAACACCTGTGAAGGCTGAAATACGAACATCGTTTGAAACAACGGCGTGCGACTGAGATCGCGTTCGGGTTGTAATCGTTGGACCAGCAGCGCGAAGGGGAAAGCCTGATGGGCTAGCGCGTCGAGGGCAGTGCGGCGCACGCGCGACAGCAATTCAGCAAAACTCGGATTGCCGGAAAGATCGGCGCGCATCACCAACGGGTTGACGAAGTAACCGACCAGGTGAGTTAACGCGGCAGAATCTCGTCCTGACGCCGGCGATCCAACCGTGAAGCTTTCCTGGCCGCTGTAGCGATAGAGCAGCGCCTCAAAGGCAGCCAGCAAGGTTGCGTAAAGCGTGGCGCCCGCTTCGTGCGCGACTGTCTTGATAGCTCGCGTGAGTGCCGGCTCGATCCGAAACGTGTACGACGTTCCCCGGTGAGATTGCACCGGCGGCCGTGGCCTGTCAGACGGAAGATCGAGCATGGGAGGATCTGTGCCGAGTTGTCGCAGCCAGTAGCTCCACAGTCGCTCGCCTTCCTGCCCGTCGAGCAGCTCGACTTGCCGCCGCACGTAATCAGCGTATTGCGACTCTAAACGTGGAAGCTGCGGCTGTCTTTGCCGGCGCTGCGCAGTGTAGAGCTCGCCCAGCTCCTGCCACATTACGTTGAGCGACCAGAAATCAACGATGATGTGATGCGCGACGATCAAGAGCACATGCTCATCGCTGCAACGTTTCAGAAGACTCACTCGCCATAGCGGTCCGACACTCAAATCAAACAGGCGTAATGCTTCTTCCCCGCACCATTCATCGAGCTGGGTCCACGAAGTTGCGTCTATAGTTTCGAAATGGAGCGGCAGATGTTCGTGGAGTCTTTGGGTGGGCCTTCCTTCGACAACATCGAACGTGCTCCGCAACGAAGCGTGTCGCTGGGCCAGTGCTGCGAATGCACTTTCGAGAGCGTTCGCATCGAGCTCACCGTGGATGCGCGCGGCCGCCGCGACGTTATAAGCCGCGTTTGACGGATTCATTCGGTGAAGGAACCACAAGGCCTGCTGTCCGTGTGAGAGCGCGTGCGTCCCATTCGTCTCGGTAGCAGCAACGACCGGCCTCGTGACGTGATCCATCCTCGCGCGCAGCCCCGTGGCAACGTCGAATAGACTCGGACCTTCCAGCAGGCTGGCCATGGGCCATTCCACGTTGAAGGTCGATTCGATCGCATGGGCCATCTCAATAGCCGACAACGAATCAATCCCGTAACGCGTGAGCGGCGCGTGTACGTCGATGGTCTCGATATCAACGCCGAGTTTTGCAGCCAGGTGCGTACGCAGATACGTTTCTACTTCCACAAAATCTGCACTAGCCGACACCGCCTGGCCATTCTGTTTTGCGTGCCACGTCGCGACCACTTCCAGTTGCGAAGAGAGAAACAGCTCGCGGCACTTGCCACGCTGGATCTTGCCGCTGGAAGTTTTGGGAACACTCCCGGCAACGACCAGCGCCACGCAGTGAGGCTGCACTTCGTGCTCTTCGCCAAGCGCCTGCCGGATATTTCCGATCACCTCATCAAAGGAAGACGACGTGCGACGCGCGAGCTCCTGCACGATCACCAACCGCTCTTCGCCTTCGTCTTCAATAGAAAAAGCCGCGCCGCATCCAGGTTTCAGCGACGGGTGGCTCTGCTCAACTGTTCTCTCGATCTCGTGGGGATAAAGGTTACGGCCGCGAATGATGATGAGATCCTTGATGCGTCCCGTGATGAATAACTCGTCTCCGGCTACGAAACCGAGGTCGCCGCTGCGCAGATATGGACCATTGTCACTACCGGAAAGACGAGCATGAAAAACGTTCGCCGTCTCGTCGGGCCGGTTCCAGTAGCCAGCGGCGACGCTCGGACCGCTAATCCAAATCTCGCCCACCTCACCAGGCGCGCAGGTCACGGAGGTTTCGGGATTAACGATGACGATCTCGGGATCGGATTTCAGCGCACCACAACCGACGACAGAAGTTTTGATCGACGGCCCGCTCGCGCCGGAAACGAAGAGCGTTGCTTCTGCCAGACCGTAACAAGGATAAAAAGCCTCGCGCTTGAAGCCGCACGGCTCAAAAAAAGTCGCGAACCGTTCCAACGTTTCAGCGCGCACCGGCTCAGCACCGTTGAAAGCGACACTCCAGCAACTAAGATCAAGCGAGTCGCGTTCTTCAACAGAAATTTTTTGTGTACAGAGGTCGTAAGCGAAGTTTGGTCCACCGCTGGTAGTGGCCCGGTAATCAGAAATGGCGTGCAGCCACCGCAATGGTTTCTGAAGAAACGCAACTGGCGACATGAGAATGCAGCGCGCGCCGAGATAAAGCGGTTGCAGCACAGTCCCGATCAGTCCCATGTCGTGATAAAGCGGGAGCCAGCCGGCGATGATTGAATGCTCATTCTGGTGGAAGGCGCGGCGGATCAGCTCTTCGTTGTGCAGCAGATTACCATGCGTGACCATCACGCCCTTCGGTGTGGCGGTGGAACCTGAGGTGTATTGCAGGAACGCGAGCGTCGCGTGATCGATGTGAGGCGCACGCCAGTTCTGCGCCAATTGCGGATCGATCTCCTCAGCAACTCCGGATGCCAGCGCGAGTGAAGATTTGATACGCGCACGGATGGATGAGGTAGTCAAAGCGAGCTGCGGCTTTGCATCGGCCACAATCGTCTCAATCCGTCCGAGATGACGATTGCGCGACGGCGGATAGGCGGGCACAGCGACCGCGCCTGCATAGAGACAACCCCAGAACGCGACGATGTAATCGAGTCCGGGCGGATAGAGCAGGAGCACATTTTGATTTTGCATTTTGCGCTCCTGCAACCATGCGCCGACGGCGCGAGCCTTGCGCGCCAATTCCCCGTAGGAGAGATTAGCCTCTTCAACTTCCCCGTCGCGCAGGAAAGTGTAAGCCAGCCGATCGGGGTGATCTGCGGCTCTTGTTTCCAGGAGTTGGACCAGGTTGTCAAACATCATTACTAAGGTTGGCCACAAAAAGGCACAAAAAGCACAAAAATAAAAACTCCTCACACGAAAGATCGAATTAATGATCTTTTGTGCTTTTTGTGCCTTTTTGTGGCTAGTTTTTTAGATTGATTACGGTTTCGTGGCGCTGGGGGTTGATTGCACGGGCGGTTTCGGTTTCAACTCCCAGAGCACGTTAATGATCTTCCACTCGCCACTGAACTTCGCGACCGACAGATAATCGACCCAGTCAGACGCGACGATCTTCACTACGGCCGTATTCTGGAAACGATCGAGGATGGTCACCTCTTTCATCTGCTTATCTTTCGGAGTTTGGCTGCCTCCACCTTTCCTCGTTCCCTGGACCAGTGCCATAGCGCCCATGTGACTGAACTGGCTACGTCCGCTTTTTGGATCGGTATAGATGATTCGCTTGGCGAGCTCCGGATGCAGCGCACTCTCCATGCGCTCTGCGTTGCCTTCATACCACCCCTCAATGTAATTGAGTGCGGTTTTCGTGATCGCGGCGTTCTCGTCGACCGGTGCTGTTGTCTGCGCTGCCGCGACGCCCGAGACTAAGAGAACGATCGCAATTAGTGAGAATACTTTGGTCATGTGAGACTCCTTTCCCAAGTGCTACCCGTAATCTGTGGATAAGAACCGCGCGTATTCTACTACTTGCACGAACTCTTGTTCCAAGGATCTTTTACTGCTGCCCGGCGGCCGCTGCTTCCATCTTCTTTCTCAAACTCAGCGGACGCATGTCTGTCCACACCTCTTTGATGTAAGCAAGACATTCCGCCTTCAGTCCCGACTTGCCGACATCGTTCCAGCCGAGCGGATTTTCACGGTCGGCGGGCCAGATCGAATACTGCTCTTCGTGATTCATTACCACCTTGTAGATGGTCATGTCTTCTGCTTCGTCTCTCATGTTCATTACCTCCAAAATTGATTAAGAAAACATTTTTGCGGTTTGTGCCTGTGTGTGATCGGCGAGACTGAGCTGCTCCCGCCGAGACTCCAGTTGGTCTTGATCGTATTCCAACTTCCCGTCTTCAAGTTTGATCAGGCGGTCGGCTACGTCATAGTAACGATCGTCGTGACTGATGATGATAACCGTCTTGCCTCTGGCTTTCAGCTCAGGTAGCAGTGAATGATAGAAGATCTGCTTGAAGGTCGGATCCTGATCGGCGGCCCATTCGTCGAAGAGGTAGATTGAACGATCTTCGAGATAGGCTGTCAGTAGCGCCAAACGTTTCCGCTGCCCCTGAGAAAGCTCCGTAGTTGAAAGCACTCCTTCCTTGACTTCAAGCTTGTGATTAAGCTGCAGCTTGAGCAGATACTCGCGCGCCTTCTCGTCGAGCTTCGGCGCTTCGAGTCCGAGCAGACTATCAAACAGGAAGAAGTCAGAGAATACCACGGTGAAGTGTTGGCGATACCAGTCGCGATTCTCATCCGTAACCGGTTCACCGTTAATGCGCAGCTCACCCTCTTCAGGCGCATAGAGTCCAATCAGAAGCTTTGCGAGTGTCGTCTTGCCGCTGCCGTTACCTCCCGTGATGAACACGAGCTCACCGGGCGTGAGCGTCAGATCGATTGGTCCAAGGGTGAAGTTACTGTTTTCGGCCTCTCGATAATAGGTATGAGCGACACCGCGCAGCTCCACGGTCTGCCATGCGGGCGACTTTTCGGACGTCTCCGCTGCTTCTTTTTCTTTGGTATTAGCAGCGAGCGACAGTCCCATCGATTCCACCTTCTGCAAGGCGATGTTAGCGCGAGATATCGACGGAACCAGCATGGAGATGACTTCGATAGGAGTCATTATAAAGAGCAGCAGCAGCGTGTAGCCGGTCAAAACCTGTGTGCTTGTATTCGTGTATGCCGGCACGATGAAGACAAGCAGGCCGATTAACAGAAAGAACAGAATTTGTCCCATACCACTGGCGGCTGTTTGGATCCCGCTACCGATAACGTTATGACGGCGGAACGATTTAGCGGTCGCTTGTAGTACGCGGTCCATGAACGACTGGCGCCGGCCGCGATGCAGTTTCAATTCCTTGTTGCCTTCGAGCAGAGCGCGGAAGTGCCGGAACAGCGAGTCGTGATCTTCACGCGCGAGACGCAGGTAATGCGCTGCTTGTCTTCCAGCCATCTGAAAGATCAATACGCCTATGCTCATGAAGATGACCACGCCGATGAGCACAGGCCACGACAGCCAGCCGAGATAAATCAGACTCGCGAGCAACACCGTAGATTGCATGCAGATTGTGGGAATGCTGACGAGGGCGTTGCTGATAGTGTTCACGTCATCGTTGAGGGTAGCGAACAAACGGTGCACGCCGATCTGTTCGAGTTGACGCAAGGGTGCGCGAAGCATTTGACGGCTCAGGTGCATACGCAGATCGTAAATCGCTGTTTGCACGAGTTGTGAAAGTGTGACCTGCGAAGCAATGCGACTAGCCGGCAGGATAAACCAGAGTGCAATGAAAGCCCACAGCAGATTTGAAGAAGCTGCTCCGCTGGAGGTGAGGGCCCGATGGATAACCGCCAGCAACGCCGCGTTGCAGACGCCGCTAATGACGCCGGCGATGATCGCGAGAATCACGGTGCGCCGCGAGTAGCTCAATAATATAGAGATGAGTTTCATATTTTATGCTCCTACACTCTTGCTGTAGTTGTGCGAATCAAGATGTATTTCTTTTTGACCGTAAAGCCTCTCTGATTCGAGGCCACGGCTGCGGCAGTCTGCCACCAGTTTGTTGGAGTCAACGATCGGACGTGACTGCTCTGTGTATTGAATGGAAGTGAGATAAGTCAGCCAAGGCTCCTGGCCCATCGCGTAAACAAATACCTGGCCGGGATTGAGACGATCGACGAGAGCTATCGCTTTCTCATAGTTTGAGCCGTCCAGTCTTCGGGACTGGTCCTGTTTTCGCGCCAGCGACTTAGTCAGCAGTGGACCATAAAGCCACGACAGTGGACCTCCATCACACTCCATTCCCAGAAAGATGACATCTACGTTTCCAAATAAGGCGTGGATGTTTTCATAGAGTCTCGGCTCGATGTTGTTGGAATCTGCCGCACAAAGAACAGAACGACCTTTAACGGTAATGAGGTAAGCGATCTTGGTTCTGATGTTCAAATCTGCGTGTTCACCGAGAAAAGGTAATCCGGTGATGGCGCCGTCGTTGACGGGGATCGATTCCAGCTCGTCAATTTCACGGACCTGAGCGAAGCCGATGTTTTGCAAGACAAATTTCAGTGAGGGGTCCGCCAGTCCGCCGCCATTATTCCTGGGAACGATGACGCTTCCGATCTTGTGCCGCAATTGCAGGAGGGTCTCGAACATGCAGTGGTCCTGGTGATTGTGAGTAATCAGGACATAATCGATGTACGGCGGCAGATCCTCGTACGTGTAGCGCGGAATACCGTTACCGTGCCTGTAGCTGATGACGGGATCAGTCAGGATGCTGATGTCTTTCGATTCGATCAAAATGCACGCGTGGCCAAAGTAACGAATCCTGACCGCGTCGCCGTCGTAACGTGTGGCCGCGGGGGCGGGTTCGTGAGTAAAGAACTCCGCGAACTGTGCGTGCTCTGCTTCCCTCACCTGTAACGCTTCTCGGATGTAACCGAGCGGTTGCGGTTGATACCTCATCTTGAACAGCTCGTCGAGCGCTTCAGAGCTGAACGGAATCGATAAAGTGACTGAGCCATCGTCTCCGAGGTTTGGAGTGCTCAGTGCGAAAGGCCGATCGTCTTTTTCAACGAGGGAAAGCGACACGCTCTGTGCGGTCGTGTTGTAGAAACGGCTGCGATATAGCAAGCCTTCGATAAAGCGAATCGAAGGATTGTTGTTCAAGTCGTAGACGAGCTCAACATAGCCTCGTAAGGTATCAGGCACTTTCGCGTACAGAGGTTCCAGCGACAAACCAGTGGCTTCTCGATCGAGCGTCTCACTCAGACTCTGAATGCCGGCAGCTAAGCGGAGCATCTCAGCCTGCTCGTTGGCGGTCTTGTCTAACAGGGCTTTGATTTCCGGGGCACGGCTGGCGTCGTAGTTAATGAATGGACCGCCTCTCATGGCAGGATTCTTCAGTGCCGACACGTGTACCTGAGGGGCAGCGACAAACGATTGCATGATCTTCAAGTGAGAGTTGGCTATGAACATCGCTGCTGTGGCCGGTGAAATCAAATTCGGCCATGCAAACCATTGATTGATCAACGGCTCTGCCAGGACGTTCGGCTTAAGAAAGAACTTCTCTTCGCCCATTCCAGATCCTTATTTTCAACTTAGCTATCCACAGATTACACAGATTAGAATCTGCGTAATCTGTAGATCTGGTCTTATGCTCCTACACTCTTGCGACGAATTGATTCTTGCCAGCTTCGGTCAATCCTGTCCTGTAGCAGCGCCCTGAGCACCTTCGTGTTTTCTCCGAAGGTCATTACTTCGTGATAGGTGTAGAGGGGAATGACATCTACCGGCTCAGTCGAAACTTTGTCCCAGCCGAAGGCTTCTTCCATGTACTCGTCCTGGCCCACGCCCTTGAGATGAATTTCCATCTCCGGGTCTCTTTCAGTACAACGGAAAAGTGTGATTTTGCCGTGGTACGGCTGTGAAACGTAGTTTCTGACCACATTGAGGCGGGCTCGGTATCCGCGCATGAATCTGCGTATCCATTCCTCCGAGAGATCGGGCGGCGCGAGGCCTGATTCCTTCAGCTTGTTCACCAGGAACATCAAGCGCTCATGGGGATTGAGACCGACGAAATCTTTGCCGGTCACGTCAACATAGATTCCTTCCTGGCGCGCTCTTTCACGCGTTAGTCCGAGCAGGATGACGGAGTCCTCGAGATTCCCAACTTTTGTCCAACTACTCGGCGCAGGGCTATCGAGCAGCGCGAGCAGCGCGACTTCCTCGCCGTTTCGCTTGAGCTGCTGGGCCATCGCGAAAGCAACCATGCCGCCAAATGAGAGACCTCCAATAAAATACGGACCTTTCGGCGAGATGAACTTAATAGTCTTGATATAGTCTGCCGCCATCTGATCGAGGTTCTCGTAGTCCTCGTACGCACCGTAGTGCGCAAGATCTGTTGACGAAATTGCGTAAAACGGCTGGTCAGGCGCCATGCTCCGCCCGAGAGGGACCAATCCGTAAACGCTGCCACCCACTGGATGTACGCAGAAGAACGGTGGCTTCTTGCCCTCGGGTTGAATTGGCACCAGGTTTGGAGGCATGGTCAACCCGGTACGACGTATTTCTTCGATGGTCTCTGCCAGGCCGGCGATGGTCGGTTTGTCGAAGAGCGAGTTCTGGTGCAGATCTTCGAGGTCAAACGTTTCGCGCAAGCGGAAAGTTAACTGGATACCGGCGAGCGAATGTCCGCCGAGCTCGAAGAAGTCGTCGTTGACGCCCACCGGCGAGATCCCGAGCAACGTCTCAAACATTTCCGTAATAATGCGCTCTATCTCATTGCGCGGCGCCACGTACTCGGTCGCCAAACTCGGTCGCGAATGTGACTTGATACCTGGTTTCTTGCCGTCTGGCTCTCCTTCGGCCTCCTCGTTCTCGGTCTCTATATGTTCCTCGCGCCGCAATCTTTCTCTGAGATCCACAGTCGAAACAGCAAGCTGCGACACTGTTTCCAGCGACCATGCGCGACGGAACACTTCGCCCACTTCTTCCGGCGTGATCGTCAGATCGCTGTCCGCTGCTTCCTGACTCTGCCGTTTGCCAATGTGCGCCGTATCCAGATTGAGACTAAGCCAGCGAGCTGACGCCTTCTCATTCTTCTTATGCGCATATGCATCAAGAATCTGGCTTGCTGCCGCACCTGCAATCAACCCTCGGCCTCCGACAACTGCGGTCAGCGAAGAAAGCAGCAGGCAGAAATCAGGTTCTGTCTCTGCTACAACACTCTCCAACGCTTTCATTGCCTTTGCGGTTCGCAGGAGGTACCAGCCGCATTCGCCGGCTACTGTAGTGCGTAGGTTGCTGGCGGAATCGCTACCTAACTGGTCGTTGTAAAAGACTCCCTTCAGTGGTCCAAACTGGTCCTGGGCCATGCCAATCGTCTTGCGCAGCCGCTCCACATCGTCCATTTCTATAGTTGCTACCAGAACCTCCGCGCCCAGGGCTTCAATTTCGAGTAGCCTCCTGATCTTTCGGCTCACGTCATGGTCCTCACCATAGCTCGACAGCCACTGTTCCCACTCTTCCCGCAACGGAAACGCCGTGCGACCGGCTAACAGAAGTTTTGCGCGCGCTGCTCGCGCCAGAAATTCAGCAAGATCCAGATTGATGGCGCTGAGGCCGCCCGTGATGAGATAGAGTCCTTCTTCATACAAGCGCGACCCGCCTTCGCCCGGCGCCGCCACACGCAACGACTCAAAGCTTTGCGTCCAGCGATGCTCTCCGCGATAAGCGACGAAAGTGTCAGAGGCTTTAACGTTGAGCTCCTGCAGCAGTTGCGTGGCCAGATCACGCTGCGATCCCTTCGACTTCGGCAGCACAACGTCAATGTTTCGACAGGAGATGTTGGGATACTCCTGATGAATAATTCGATTCAGGCCAAGCACTGACGCCTTCTCAGGATGCAGCAGCTCCTGGCCCGTCACCTCTTGCACGCTATCGGAAACTATATTGAGGTCCAGCTCCTGTGTGATTTCGTACTCGTCAAACGCCTGGGTCAGAAACAGTAAACTGTAGAAGCTTTCCGCCTGAACTCTCTCGAAACTCTCGTAAGCCGCTAACCCGCGAGGTGCCGGGTTGAGACCCCACAGGTGAACCACTCTCTGTGGCGGCGTTGCCAGCGTGGCAAGCTCTTTGAGTAAAGCACTGAAATCTTTTCGCTCGTGCGGATTCAGCTTATAGGCGCCCTCGCCGACTTTCGCGAACTTGGTTCCGCAGACGACGGAAATGACCTGTTGTCCCTGCTCGCGGAGCTGGTTGACAACCTCCGCACCAAACCCATTTTTGCTCGTGAACACGAGCCAGCTCAGCTTCTCTTCCTTCAGCTCATCAGTGTGCCGCAGCGTCGATAGCGGACTCCGCTTCCATGAAGGAGCATAAAACCAGTCGGTAATGTTCGGCTGTCTTCCGGTAAAAACCGAAGCTGCGTAATTTCCCTTTTGCGCCTCAACCCAGCACCGGCGACGCTCAAACGGATAAGTCGGCAACTCCACTCTCAGCCGTCGCTCTCCATGCCACAGTGCTTCCCACTTCACTGCCACGCCTTCGAGCCATATCTGCCCAACGCCACGCAACAGGCGTTCAGGCTCGCTCGCCATTCCGCTCGCACCCGCTCCCAGCAAGCTCACCACACTGACAGTTGCTGAGCCACGGTCTTGCGCCTGCTGCTTCACCAGACCACCGAATCCACTACCTGGTCCAGTTTCCACCACCACGCGATCGCGTTCTGCCAGGATTTGATCGATCATCGCAGCAAATTGAACGCGCTCGCGCATCTGTCGCGCCCAGTATCTGCTGCTCTGCGCCTCTTCCGCGCTCAGCCACGTACCAGTCACTCCCGAAAGCATGTTCATCTGCGGTTTGCGCTTTTCTACTTTCTCTACTGCTTCCTCAAGCTTTCTGGCAGCCTCTTCCATCATCCACGTGTGGTAGGCATGGCTCGTCTGCAACGACTTGGTCCACACTCCTTCACTATTCAACTTCTCAGTCCAGCGCGCGATGCTCGCTACTGATCCGCCAAGGACGACCAGCCGCGGCGCATTCACCGCACTCACTTCCACTTTTCCTAACTCGTTCTGATACTTCTCGATGCGCTCCTCTATCTCCGCTTCAGATAAAGCAACGGTGATCATTGCGGCCACTTCCATTTGCTCCATCAACTCGCCCCGCAACGTCACCAGTCGCAACGCATCCTCCAATCGGAAAACTCCCGCCAGCGTCGCTGCGACCCACTCGCCCGTGCTATGACCAAACATCGCCTCAGGCTCAATGCCCCAGGCTAGTAACTGCTGAGCCAGGGCATACTCGGTGACAAACAGTCCCGGCTGGGCCCAGCGAATATCCTGCAACTGTCCCATTTGATCGTTTTCGTCTTTCCTCGCGTCGTCACCGTACAAAACTTCTCGCAGGTCTCCTTTTAATACCGGCTTGAGCAATTCGGCACACTCGTCCACCGTCTGGCGAAATACTGGTTCAGTCTCATAAAGCTCCCGTCCCATGTTCACTCGCTGCGCTCCATAACCCGGAAACAACAGCACCACGCCCGGTCGCCGCTCACGCCCTGCTCCCGTCAACACGAGTCCTGTATCTGCTCCACTCAATGCCGCAACCGCCTGCTGCTTGTCGCGACACACTACGACTCGTCGTTGCGGTAAGGTCCGCCGTCCAACCGCGAGGGTGTAACCAATATCCGCCAGCTCCTCTTCAGTCAGTTCGAGGTAAGCGCCCAAATTTTCCGTGGTTGTATCCAGCGCCTCTTCGGTCTTGGCCGATAGGACCAGCACCTGCCACTGCCGGTTCGTGGCACTGCGTTCTCGCTCAGGTGCTTCTTCTACTATCAGGTGTACATTCGTGCCGCCGATTCCAAACGAGCTCACTCCTGCTCGCCGTGGTCCACCATTGCGTTGCCACGGTTGCAGGCTCGCGTTGACGTAGAAAGGTGAGTTACTGAAATCGATCTGCGGATTTGGTGTCTCGAAGTGCAGGGACGGGGGTAACTCTTTGTGCTTGAGTGCGAGGACGGTTTTGATCAGTCCCGCCACTCCGGCTGCTGTATCGAGATGCCCGATGTTGCTCTTCACTGATCCGACGCCACAAAATCCACGCTTTTGAGTGCTCGCGCGAAACGCTTTGATGAGCGCTGCCATCTCGATCGGATCGCCGACCGGCGTACCTGTTCCATGCGCTTCCACGTAGCTGATCGAATCAGCCGGCACGCCCGCGATCGCCTGCGCTTCTGCGATCACGGTTGACTGTCCTTCCACGCTCGGCGCCGTGTAACCCACTTTTGCTGAGCCATCGTTATTGATCGCAGAGCCGCGAATGATGGCTTCAATCACGTCACCATCGCGAAGCGCATCTTCCAATCGCTTGAGCACTACAATACCCACGCCGTTTCCGGCTACAGTGCCGTTTCCCTGCGCGTCGAAAGCCCGGCAGTGGCCGTCTGGTGACAATACTCCGCCTTCCTGGTAAAGGGTGCCGGCTTTGAGTGGCAACGTCACCGACACTCCTCCGGCCAGGGCGATGTCGCTTTGATAATTCAACAAGCTCTGGATGGCCATGTGGACCGCAACCAGCGAAGTTGAACAAGCCGTCTGAACGTTTACGCTGGGACCACGCAGATTGAGTTTGTAAGAGACGTGAGTGGGCAGGAAGTCCTTGTCGTTTCCGAGACTGGTTTGCATTCCACCCACGGAAGCCAGCAACTGCGGATTCGAGCTGAGATTCAGGAGAAAATAACTGTTCATGCTCACGCCGCCGAAAACACCGATAGCGCCGTTATATCTTTCAGAGTCATAACCAGCCTTCTCCAGTGCTTCCCACGCACACTCCATGAACACTCGGTGTTGCGGATCCATGATCTCGGCTTCACGCGGATTGAAGCCGAAAAGCCAGGCGTCAAACATCTCTGCATCGTCGATACAGGCTTTTGCCTTGACGTAACGAGGATCGTTGATCGTGTTCGGGTGTACGCCAGCCTTCAGCAAATGCTCGTCGGAGAAGAAGGTGATCGACTCAACCCCTGCCCGCAGGTTCTGCCAGAACTCTTCCACGTTTCGCGCTCCCGGAAATCGTCCAGCCAGGCCGATCACGGCTATGGAATTCAATGAATCTGTTGCTAGGTCGTTAACCATAAATCCTCCGTCGCTCCTCGATAAGTTGCCGCTGCTGAGCAATGGCTTCTCTTTGCTTACTGGCTCGCTCGTAAACTTTTTCAAATGATGGCTCGGCGGTTGTTTTCTGAGTTAGTAAACCTGCCAGGGCGCTGATGGTGGGAAATTGAAACAACTGGACGAGGGTTAACTCGTCGCCGAATTTCGCGCACAGCTTTCCGTGTACTCGCAGGGCGTGCAGCGAATGTCCGCCCAGGTCGAAAAAGTTGTCGTCCACTCCGACTGTTTCCAGGCCCAACACTTCCTGCCACACCTCTGCGATCTCGCGCTCGACGGCGGTACGTGGTGCGATGTAGGCAGATGACAATTCCGGCCGTTGCGAGTCGGGATCAGGCAAGGCGCGTCGATCGACTTTGCCATTTGCAGTTAATGGCAGCGCCTCGAGCTGCACCCATGCTGCGGGGATCATGTATTCCGGCAAGTGCTGCCGGAGAAAGTCGCGCAACTCATTCGGGCCGGCTTCGCCCACAACGTAAGCCACCAATCGTTGCTCACCACTCTCGTCGCGCATTACTACTACCGCTTCTCGCACCTGCTGGCGCCGGCGCAGCACTGCTTCGATCTCTCCCAGCTCAATGCGATACCCTCTCAGCTTCACCTGGTCGTCTACTCTTCCCATAAACTCCAGGTGAGCCTCGTCGTCATACTTCACCACATCTCCCGTTCGATACAGCCTCGCTCCCACTTTCCCGCTGAACGGATCCGGCACAAATCTCTCTGCCGTCAACGCCGCCTGTCCGATGTAGCCGCGCCCTACTCCCACGCCACCGATATAGAGCTCTCCCGCTACTCCCAACGGCAGTGGCTCCATCTGCTCATCCAGCACATATGCGTGCGCGTTTCCAACCGGTCTCCCGATCAACACCCGCTCGGCTCCCGCCTCACAGGGCCATTCCGTTGCTCCTACTGTTACCTCCGTCGGCCCATACGAGTGGATCAACTCAGCTTTGCTCAGCTTCTGAAATCCCCGCATCACTGCGAGCGGCAACTTCTCTCCACCGTTGATCACGTAACGGAGACTGCGGCATTCACTCAGCCGTGGCTCTTGCACCAGCACTCCCAGCATTGACGGCACAAAGTAAGCGCACGTCACTGACTGCTCGGCCATGTACCGCAGCAAAGCACTGCTCTCCAGCCTGCCCGCCGGAGCTATTACCACTCGCCCGCCCACCATCAGCGGCCAGAACACTTCCCACACTGACGGGTCGAAGTTCAGTGACGTGTGCATCAGAAAGGCATCCTGCTCACTCAACCCATATCTCTGCTGCTTCCACTGCAGACTGTTGAGCACTCCGCCATGCGTGACCATGGCTCCTTTGGGTGTGCCACTTGAGCCGGAGGTGTAAATGACGTAAGCGAGATTCTCTGCAGCGGGGGCAAGCCCCTCTTCCTGACTTGTTCTTTGTTGAGGTTCTCGACTTGTTTCAGGCGCCTTGGAAATGAACAAGTCAGGAAGAGGGGCTTGCCCCCGCTCGACAAAGAGCACTTCAGCTTGGGTTTCAGGGAGTATCGAAAATAGTTCTGATTGCGTCAGCAGCATTTGCGGCCGCGCATCCTCCAACATGAAACGCAATCGCTCCCTCGGATATGTGGGATCCAATGGCAAATACGCGCCACCAGCCTTCAGCACTCCCAGCAGCGCCACAATCAATTCCACTGAACGCTCCATGCAAATACCGACCAGCACATCAGGTCCGACACCGCGCTGCCGCAGATCGAGCGCCAGTACATTCGCCCGGGTGTCAAGCTCAGCGTAAGTCACCTGCTCGTCTGCACAGACAATTGCAATATGATCAGGCGTGCGTGCTACCTGCTCGTCGAATCGTTGGACGAGGTTACCTGCCGGCAACTCAGTCGCTGTCTGATTCCAGGTAAACAGTTGTTGCCGCTTCTCACCTGCGGAGAGTAACGACAGCTCGCAAACGCGCGCTTGCGGCCTGGCAGCAATACCTTCCAACAGGTGCTTGAAATGCTCGAGCATTCGCTCGACGGTTGCGTCGTCGAAACGGCGACGGTCGTAGGTGAGCTTCACCACGAGGCTTGAATCAGGCACGACGGTGACGCTGAGTGGATAGTGAGGCCGATTGAGAGCCGTGAGAGATCCCAATCCCAGGTTTTGCCGCTGCGACGTGGCTGCTGTCTTTTGTGAGGACACATTGACCGGGTAATTTTCAAACGTCATCGTGCTCTCGAAGAGCGCTTGGCCGCGTGGAACACCGCTCCATCTCTGCACTTCCAGCAACGGGCTATACTCGTACTCGCGCGCTTCGACCTGCTGCTGCTGTAGCTCCTGCAACCACGAGAACACTGATTCGCCTTCATTGATACGCACACGCACCGGCAGCGTGTTGATGAACAAACCGATGATCGATTCCACTCCGGGAAGCTCCGCAGGCCGGCCCGAGACAGTCGTTCCGAAAACCACGTCCTTCTGACCGCCATATCGACTCAACAACAATCCCCACGCGCCCTGCACGATCGTGTTCATCGTCAACTTATGCCGGCGTGTCAGTGCCTGTAAGGCAGTGGTGGCTGAGTTGGAGATGCGGCTCCAATGCGAGTTGTAATCCTGCTCAGTGGCCGTGCCGCTGGCGGCGGGAGTGTCGACGCCAAACGGTGTCGGAGTCGTGAAATCGCCGAGGGTTCGCCGCCAGAATGTTTCCGCAGCGGTGAGGTCTTGTCGTTGCAGCCAGACGATGTAGTCGCGGTAATCCGGGCCTCGTTCCAGTTGCAGCTCGCGCTTTTCGCAGAAAGCCGCATAGAACATCAGCACTTCTCTCAACACCAGTGACAAACACCAGCCATCGAGAAGCAGATGATGGTGACTCCAGACGAATTTGTATGAGCTGTCGCCCACACGCACGAGCATCACTCGCATCAGCGGCGCAACGGAAAGCTCAAAGCCTTTCTCACGATCCTGCTGCAGAAGATCGTTGAATGATTCCTTCTGTTCGGTTTCTCCAAGGTGACGCCAATCGTGAAACTCAATCGGCAGCGTGACACTTTTCTGCACCACCTGCGCCGGTTTGCTGATGTCTTCCCAGAGAAAGAAGGTACGAAAGACAGAGTGGCGTTCGATAAGACGTGACCAAGCTTTTTCAAATGCCGCAATGTTCAGATCGCCACTCAAATCAGAATGCACCTGGACCACGTAGACTCCCGATTTCGGAGCAAGCAGCGTGTGAAACAGCAAGCCCTGCTGCAGCGAAGAGAGCGGATAGACTGCTTCAATGTTTTCTGGTTGCACAGATTTTCCTCAAAAACTTCTGCTAAACGAAAACTGTCAGATTTAAGTCGCTCCCTGCGCTTTCTTGATTGCGGCGGAGAGATCTTCCAGGTCGGTGTCGGTCCACTTGAACTCAGCGGCATCGGACGGAGCAACGCCACCGGCATTGGCGCCCTGGCAGTGACGAATGAGACGTTCCAACTCGCTCAGGTAGGCCGCAGCCAGTTGCGTCACCGTCTCTTCGCGATGTACGTCTGCGCTGTATTCCCAGCTCATTTGCAACGAGCCGTTCACCACACTACTGTTCAACTGCAACGGATATTGGCGCTTGCCGGTGCTGGCTCTGTTTGCTCCGGTTCGTTCTGTCGCCCCATGAAACAGTCCCGCTTCCTTCACTTCACTGACCGCCTGCTCATATCGTCCGAGATAGTTAAAACTGATCTGCGACTTCGGCTGCTCAGCCAACTGTCGCCGCACTGCTTGATCCGCACTCAGATAGCGCAGCACGCCGTAACCCACACCGCCATGTTTCACTCGCCGTACCTGCCCCTTCATGCTCTTGAGACGCTCGCCGTAGTCACTCCCGACCGGTAGCTCCAACAGCAACGGATAGATCGATGTGAACCAGCCTACGGTTCGCGTCAAATCCACATCATCAAATAATGCTTCGCGCCCGTGCCCTTCCACGTCCACCGACAGCAGCCTCTCGCCACTCCATGCGTGGTAGGCTCCTGACAGCGCCGCCAGCAGCACCTCGCTGATCTGTGTGTTGTAGACACGCGGCACCTCGCGCAACAATGCTTCAGTGAGCTCGGCCGAAAGGTTGTTGGTTACGTAGCGTGTCGTGCGTTCCAGATTGCTTCCATTCTGGTCCACTCGTATCGGCGCCACGCGCTGTCGCCGCTCGTCAGTCCAGTACGCAAGTTCTTCCTGTAACGCTGCGCTCGAACCATAACCCTGCAGTTGTGCCGCCCATTGCTGATAGGAGCTGCTCTTCGCACGTAACTCCACCGCTTTTCCCGCAGCGAGTTGCTTGTAGGCCGTCTGCAAGTCTTCCAGAAGAATGCGCCACGAGATCACATCAACAACCAGGTGATGGACCACCAAAAGCAGCCGCGCACCATGCTGTGGACCAAGCGCGAAATAGACCGCGCGCAGCACTGGTCCGTATTCCAGATTCAGGTTGCGCTGCCACTGCGCCGACGCCGCTTCAATCGCAGAGCGCACTGCTATTGTTGGAGCCGCGCTCAGATCCATCTCGACGAACGGCAGGTCTTGTTCATCAAAAGCCACACACCACTGTCGCCAACTGCCGTCATCTTGCTTTTCATAGCGGCTCCGCAGCACATCGTGATGCTTTATCACTGCCGCCACCGCGCCCTTTATTGCCGCCACATCGATATCTGCGCTCATGGCCACCATCACTGCCATGTTGAAATGCGCCGGCTCCGGCAGCTCCTGTGCAAAGAACCAGTGTTGGACCGGTGTCAGCTCAACCGCACCCGTCACCTCACCCTGCGTCGCTTTGATCTCCGGAGTGCTACCGGCTACGGACGCCAGCTCAGCCACTGTCTGGTGATAAAAGACCTGCTTTGCCGTCAAGTGGATTCCCCGCTGACGCGCACGTGTGATGATCTGCACATTGAGTATGGAATCGCCGCCGAGCTCGAAGAAATTGTCATGTATTCCCACCTGCTTTACACGCAACACTTCGCCCCAGATCTTAGCCAGCACGCGCTCCGCTTCGTTGCGCGGGGTGGTATAACTCTCGTTCAATTCAGGACGGCTCGTGTCCGGATCCGGCAGCCGTTTGCGATCCACCTTGCCGTTGTTGGTCAACGGCAACTTCTCCAGCAGCACAAACGCGGCCGGGATCATGTACTCCGGTAAATACTGCTTGAGGTAGTTGCGCAACTCACTTGCCGCTGATTCCAGCTCACCCACCACGTAAGCTACCAGCCGCTTCTCCCGGTTTGGCCCATCGTTATGGACCACGACGACCGCTTCCCGCACCGCTGCATGCCTGCACAACACGGCCTCGATCTCGGCCAGCTCGATGCGGAAACCGCGCAGCTTTACCTGCTGGTCAAACCGGCCCAGAAAATCCAGATTTCCATCCGGCAGGTGACGCACCAGATCACCAGTACGATAGAGACGCGCACCTGGAGCTGAAGAGAAGCGATGCGGTATGAACGTTTCGGCAGTCAGATCAGGCCGGTTGAGATAAGCGCGCGCCAGTCCGGCTCCGCCAATGAACAGCTCGCCGGGCACACCCACAGGCACAGCCTCATAATTTCTATCCAGGACGTACAATTCCGTGTTGCTGATCGCACGTCCGATCGGAATCGTCAGCGCGTCTTCCGGTACATCGACAATGTGATGCCACGTGGAGAACGTCGTGTTTTCAGTCGGGCCATACGCGTGGAGGAGGCGCGCCGGTGGTCCAAACTGAAGGACGTGGCGGCAGGATTCCGGATCAGCCACCTCGCCGCCCGTTATCAAATTCTTCACTGTGCTGAAGGTCGCGGGAGCTTCGCGCGCAAGGACATTGAATAATGCAGTGGTCAAAAACATCGTGGTGATACCACGCGACTTGATTGCTGCGGCGAAGTCCTGCAGAGACAGAGTAATGTCGTTGGTGATGATGCTTAGCTCAGCCCCGTGCAGTAGTGCTCCCCAAATTTCGAAAGTAAAGGCATCGAAAGAAAAGTTTGATACTTGAGCAACAACGTCCTTAGATTCGAGATTAATGTAATTCGTGTTGCAGACCAGCCGGTTGACTGCTGATTGCGGAATCGAGATGCCTTTGGGAGTACCAGTCGAACCCGAAGTGTAGATAACGTAAGCCAGGTTTTCCGGGGTCGCGTTCGGAAGCGGATTTTCTTTGCTCTCTTTGCTGATCTGTTTTGCCTGAATATCGAGTTGAATGACCTGGGCTGTGTGCGCGGGCACGACGTCTGATAAACGCTGCTCGGTAAGCAGCAGCGCCGCGTGTGTGTCCGCCAGCATGAACGAAAGCCGTTCGCGCGGGTAACTCGAATCCAGCGGCACATAAGCCCCGCCCGCCTTCAGAATACCGACGAGCGCCACCATCATTTCGACGGAACGCTCCAGCAGAACGCCGACCAGGGTTTCTGTGCCGACGCCATGGCGTCGCAGGTAATGAGCTAATTGATTGGCTCGCTCGTTCAACTCGCGATACGTGAGCTTCTCGTTCTGAAACGTGACTGCGACATTGTGTGGTGTGCTTTCGACCTGCGCTTCAAACAACTCGGACAGCGAGAGACTCGGGTATTGCGTGGCGGTTTGGTTCGCTTCAACGAGCAGTTGCTGTTGCTCCTGCTGGTCCAACAGCGGCAACTCGGAAAGCCGCCGCTCCGGCTGAGCTACGATGCCTTCAAGCAGCGTGCGCAGGTGACACAGCCAGCGATGAATGGTGGTCGCGTCAAAAAGATCGGAGTTGTAATCCATGTCGAGGACTAACTCACCATCCTGCTCGGTTATGTTCAGAAAGAGATCGAATTTGGCGGAGTCAGGAGAATTCCATACGACTTCCGCATCCAGATCGTGAAACGTCATCTGAGAGCTGCCACGATCCAGGTTGAATGTCGCCGTGACGAGAGGCGGGCGACTCGGGTCGCGAGTCAACCCGAGCTCCTTGATCAGGTTGGGTAGCGAGTAGATCTGGTTATCGGTGGCGTCTGAAAGCACTCGCTTGATGCGCCTGAGGTACTCCGTAAACGAAGGGTCGTCACCCACGCGGCTACGCAGCGGCAGCAGGTTGATGCAGTAACCGATCAGATCGTCACCAGTTACGGATGCCTGCCCGGCGGAGGGAATGCCGACCACGATGTCATCCTGTTGTGTCAGCCGGTGTAGCAGCACTTTGAAGGCGGCCAGCAGCGTCATGAAGAGAGTGGCCTGCTCGCGCGCACTCGCTCTCTTCAGTTCACGGCACCGCGACGAATCGATCGTGAGATGTTCGCGTAAGCCGTTGTAGGTTTGCACTGACGGACGTGGGCGGTCGGTGGGCAGCTCCAGCACCGGAACCGATTCCGCATACTGTTCAAGCCAGTAAGCTTTAGCTGCATCCATCTCCGGACCATGCTGCTGTTGCGACTGCCATTGCACGTACTCGCTGAACTGTTTAGCCGCAGGTAACGAAGCAGGCACACCCTGACACTCCGCCGCGTACAAGGCGCTCAACTCACGCAACAACACACCGAACGACCAGCCATCGATGACCAGGTGATGAACTGTCATTGCCAGCACGTGATGGTCATGCGAAACCTTCAGCACATTCGCACGGAACAGAGGCCCGCGAACAAAATCGAAAGGCTTTTGTGCTTCCTGCTGTTGCCAGGCCGCGATTGACATAGGGATTGACGCTTCGACGTCCTGCTGTTCTGTCAAATCAGTTACTGACACATCAGCCGGCATTGAGCTCGCGATTAATTGCTGCTCGCCATCGGGACTGATCGTGATGCGTAGCGCATCGTGACGATCAACCAGTTGCTGAATCGCATTGCGCAGCGCTGACAGATTCAGAAGCCCACGCAAGTGCATTGAAAACGACTCGTTGTAAGCGCGCGACGCCGCGTCGCCAAGCTGGGCGAGGCTCCAGAGTTGCCTTTGCCCTTCCGTGAGCGGAAGTTGCTTCACTGCTATCGCCGGAGGCGTGTCCAGTGCTTGCTTCTCGATAGGCGCGTCGCCAAGGAAACCTCCCGCGCGCAGGTCAACCACTGTCTCTTTCACTTTGCTGATCAGAAACTCGATATCTTCATCAGTGTGCGCGGTGGAGAGGAAGCAATTGCGCCCTTCCCAAACAAAAATTCCCTTCTCAAGCAGGTGATAGAAGAAGAGATCGATGTACTTCATTTCACTTCTGTTCGCGAAGCGGAAGAGTGAGCCGCAGTGCGCAATGCGAATCGGTACTTGTTCCTGCTCGAAGTAGCGATTAAGAGTGTCCGCCAGGTACGTGGTTTTCTCGTTGAGGCGTTCCTGAAGCTGAGGGCCACTATTCTTGATGTGATTTAGCGCAGCCCATGCAGCAGCCATTACCATCGGATGTTTAAAGAATGTGCCGACGAATAACGTGGTCTCGGTACGCGGATACGACGCGTCGCCGTACTGCCACATGCCACCGTCGATCGGATCCATGAACTTCGCTTTGCCTGCGATGACTCCGATCGGCATACCGGCGCCCATGGCTTTGCCGTAAGTGACGAGATCGGCCTTGATGTTGAAGAGCACCTGCGCGCCCCCGGGATATAGGCGAAAGCCACTCACAACTTCGTCGAAGATCAACACTATGCCCGCTTCCTCGGTGATGCGCCGCAGCTCCTGTAGAAACTCGGAAGGACGATTGTCAGGACGGCGGCTTTGCAGCGGCTCGACCAACACCGCTGCAAGCTCGCTTGCGTGTTGGCGAATCTCTTCGAGTGATTCGGTCGCGCCGTAGGCGAGAATCATCACGTCCTCAATCATGCTCTGAGGAACGCCAGGCGCCAGTGGTACTGCGCGCAGTTTTCCATCGGGGCCATGTTCTGCACGCGCGAGTGTTCCATCGAACGTGCCGTGATACGAGCCGGTGAACATCGCGATCTTCGTGCGGCCGCGGACGGTGCGGGCCAGGCGCAGCGCGGTCATCACTGCCTCTGTGCCGGAGTTACAGAAAGTCGCGCGCTCCGTGCCGGTAATCTCGCACAGGAGTTTGGCAACCTGGCCCGCAAGGTGTGACTGTGGTCCAAGTTGCATGCCCTGGGCCAACTGTTGTTGTAGTGCGTCAATAACAAAATCAGGTGAATGACCGAAGAGCAGCGAGCCGAAACCCATTGAGATATCGAGATATTCGTTACCGTCAACGTCCCAGATCTTCGAGCCCAGCGCCTGCTCGGCAATGATGAGGTACTGCAACTCTTTCCAGAGCGAGCGGAAGCCGGCAACTTCGCGGCTGTCGGCGAAGTAGGGACGATACTCCTGTGTGAGTTGCTTCGACTTCTGTGTTTTCTTGTTGACGCGTTCGATTAACGCATCCAGGTGACGTCGCTGCTGCTCAGTCAGGCCGCTCGTTGTCGTTTTACTGATCGGGCGGAACGGAACGAATGCTTGCTCCTCCGTCTTTGTCTCCGCCTGGGGAAGCTTGCCGTTTGTTGGTGGCGTTGTGGGTTGCGTTGCGACTGGCGCCGCGATAACACGACTCTGGCGAGCACGCATCACTTCCAACTGCTGCGCCATGATCTGGAGCTGCTGCGCCATGATTTGCTCCATTGAGCCGTTACTCCCGATCGGCGTCTGCGCCACTGGCGGCGTGGCGACTTCTCTTACAGGTTCCACATGTTGAAGAACGGCTGGCGGCTCTGGCTCCGGTGCTGGTGGAGCCGCTGGCGCCGGATCAGCGGGCGGCAGTTTCTGATCGATGTAGGTAGCGAGGCTTCGTAACGTCGGGTACTCCTCCATCAAAGCGCGAAACGGGACTTTAACGCCAACCTTTTCGGCAATTGCCTGGCTTGCCTGCAACATCAACAGCGACTCCGCACCCATCTCGATAAATGTGGCATCGACGTCGATATCAGTCGGTTGAATGCCGGACATTTCGCCGACGATGGTTTTAAGAGTTGCGATGATCTCCGGCTCGCGCGTAGATTCCGGCGTGGCCGCCATCTGCGTTGCAGACATGATGCGCTCCTTGTCTTGTTACTCTTGTGATTCCTGTAATCTTGTTCTACGACTGACTTAACAACTCAAGCTGCTTAGACATAATTCGCAGCTGCTGTTGAATAAGATCGTCATCAGACAGGATGACAGGATTTTCAGGATGTTCTTGATTGATCGTTTGAGGAACCTTGTTTATCTGATGATCGACATCAACCCAGCAGCGGATGCGCTCAAAAGGATAAGTGGGTAACTTCACTCGCCGCCGTCGCTCGCCGCGCCACAACTCTTCCCACTTCACTCCTACTCCCTCAAGCCACAGCTTTGCGACTCCCCTCAACACTGCTTCCGTCTCGCTCTCGACCCCTCTTGCTGCCAGCAAACTGATCACTTCGACTTTGTGTCCCTGCGCCCGCACGAGTTGGGCCAGGGCATTACCTGGTCCGACTTCCACCACTACACGCCCGTTCGATCCCAGCAACTCTTTTACCCCTGCCGCAAACCGGACGCGCTCGCGCATCTGCCGGCCCCAGTACTCTGCACTCTGTGCCTCTGCCGCGGTCAGCCAGTGGCCACTCACTCCCGATATCACATTCAGCCGCGGCCTTTCCTTCTCTACCTTCGCCACCGCCGCCACAAACTCCGCCACTGCATCATCCATCAGCCAGGTGTGATACGCATGACTCGTCTGCAAACGCTTCGTCCACACGCCCTCATTGCTCAAGTGCTCCGCCCAGCGCTCGATCGCATCCAGTTTCCCACCCACCACGATCTGCGCCGGACCATTCACTGCACTCACTTCCACCCGCCCGAGATCTTGCTGCTGTCGGGCAATTCGTTCCTCCATCTCATCTTCCGCTAGCGCCACACTCAACATCGCCCCGGCTTCCATTCGCTGCATCAACTGCCCACGCAACGCCACGAGTTGCAATGCATCCTCCAGCCGAAACACACCTGCGAATGTCCCTGCGACCCATTCGCCGATGCTGTGGCCCAACAGTCCTTCCGGCTCAACACCCCACGCCCGCAACTGCTCGGTCAACGCATACTCCGTCACAAACAGCGCGGGCTGCGCCCATTGCGTCTGCTGCAACTGCTCGCCAGATGCAGACGCCTGACCACCTAACAAGTCAGGAAGAGGGGCTTGCCCCCGCTCTCCCAACAGCGGGGGCAAGCCCCCCTTCCTGACTTGTTCATTCCCCTGATTTCCGTACAGCACCGTGCGCAGATCGACGCCGAGTAGCCCATGTAACAATGCCGCGCACTTATCCACCGTCTGCCGGTACACAGCTTCAGTGTCATACAACGCCCGGCCCATGTTCACGCGCTGCGCTCCCTGCCCGGGATACAGCAGGACGAGACTCGGCCGTCGCTCGCGCGCAACACCACTCAGCACGTGGCCCTCGTCCGCACCACGCAAAGCTGCCGTTGCCTGCTGTCGATCACGACACAACACCACCCGGCGGTGTGCCAGCGCGCGACGGCCAACCGCCAAGGTATAGCCTACGTCCGCAAGAGCTTCCTGGCTTTGGTCCAGGTGCAGGCGTAAGTTCGTCGTCGCTGTTGCCAACGCTCCGGCTGTCTTCGCCGACAGCACCAGCACTTGCAGCTCTCTCCCGGTCGCACTGCTCTGTTCTAACGGCGGTGCTTCTTCCACTATCACGTGCGCATTCGTTCCCCCGATACCAAACGAGCTGACCCCGGCACGTCGTGGTCCACCATTGCGCTTCCACGGCTGCAAGCTCGCATTCACATAAAATGGTGAGTTGCTGAAATCGATCTCCGGATTCGCACTTTGATAGTGCAATGACGGTGGCAGCTCTCCGTGTTTGAGAGCCAGCACCGTCTTGATCAATCCCGCCACTCCGGCCGCCGCATCCAGATGACCGATATTGCTCTTCACTGATCCCACCGCACAGTAACCGCGCTGCTTCGTGCCTGCGCGAAATGCTCTCGTCAGCGCCTTCATCTCGATTGGATCTCCCACCGGCGTGCCCGTGCCATGTGCTTCCACGTAGCTGATCGAATCCGCGCTCACGCCCGCAATACTCTGCGCTTCGGCAATAACGGCTGATTGCCCTTCCACGCTCGGCGCTGTGTAGCCGACTTTCGCGGCCCCATCGTTGTTGATCGCCGAGCCGCGTATAACAGCGTCGACCTGATCGCCATCACGCAGTGCATCATCCAATCGCTTCAACACCACGATGCCCAGCCCGTTCCCGCTGACAGTCCCTTGCGCCTGCGCGTCGAAAGTGCGGCAGTGACCATCCGGCGAGACCACGCCGCCCTCCTGGTAAAAGAAACCCGCCTTCAGTGGCAACGTCACCGACACGCCACCTGCCAACGCCATGTCGCATTCCCCGTTAAGCAAGCTCTGACAGGCGAGATGAACCGCAACCAGAGAAGTCGAGCAAGTCGTCTGCACGTTGACACTCGGACCGCGTAAGTTGAGCTTGTAGGAAACTCTCGTCGTCAGATGGTCCTTGTCATTGGCGACACTGGTCTGAAACGTGCCGATGGATTTAATGAGGTTAGGACTGGAAAAGAGGTTAAATACGTACGTGTTCATGCTGACCCCGCCAAACACACCGATGGCGCCTTCGTATTTCTCGGAGTCGTAACCGGCAACTTCCAACGCTTCCCACGCACACTCCATGAACAATCGCTGCTGCGGGTCTGTGATTTCAGCCTCCCGCGGCGTAAGACCGAAAAAGTGAGCATCGAACAGCTCGGCATCTTCGATCGAGCCCTTCGCTTTAACGTAGCCTGGATCATTCAGAACAGACTGATTCACACCCTCTGCCAACAGCTCCTCATCAGAGAAGAACCGGATCGTCTCGATGCCACCACGCAGGTTGGCCCAGAACTCTTCCACATTGCGCGCACCGGGAAATCGTCCCGCCATGCCAATCACCGCAACGGCATCCGATTGATTCGCGTCACTCATGCTGAACCTTCTCCCGCCGCTTTCCGCCTGCGACGGCTGCGCAATTCCCTGCGTGTTTCCCCACGCTCGATACCCTGCTCGGGGGCCGATTCTTCCACGTATTCATCGTTGATGTACTTAGCCATCGCCGCAATCGTGGGAAATTGAAACAGCTCGAATAACAGCAGGTCCTTTTCAAACCGGGCACGCAGTTTTCCGTGTACTTGCGCTGCCTGCAACGAATGTCCACCGAGATCGAAGAAGTTATCAGTCACGCCGACGCCGTCGATGCCCAGCACTTCCTGCCAAACTGCGGCAATCTCCTGCTCGATCTCACTACGCGGTGCGATATAAGCAGACGACAACTCAGGCCGTTGCGCATCAGGCGCCGGCAAGGCGCGGCGATCGACTTTTCCGCCGGCAGTTACCGGCAGCGCATCCAATGTCACCCAGGCCGACGGCATCATGTGCTCAGGCAAGTGCTGCTGGAGAAACTTTCGCAGCTCACTCGTGTCTCCGCCTTCCCTTAGTACGACGTACGCTACCAACCGCTCTTCGCGCTTCAGCACGACCGCGTGAGTCACTGCCTCGTGCCGGCACAACATCGCTTCTATCTCTCCCAGCTCGATCCTGAAACCACGTAGTTTTACCTGCTGGTCCACGCGTCCAAGGAATTCGAGCTGTCCGGACGGCAGGTAACGAACGAGGTCGCCGGTGCGATACAGACGAGCGCCGCCGGCAGTTGCGAAAGGATCCGGCACGAAGCGAGCTGCCGTGAGGTCCGGGCGATTGAGATAGCCCCGAGCCACACCTTCACCGCCGGCAAAGAGCTCGCCGGGAACGCCGAGAGGCGCAGGACGCATAGTTTCATCCAGCACATAGACATACACATTTGAAATCGGTCTGCCAATCGCTGGCTTGCTGCCATCAGCCACACACTCTGCAACGCTTATCCAGACGGTAGTCTCGGTTGGCCCATAAGCATTGAAGAAGCGCCTGCCGTCAACGGCCCAACGTTGGACCAGCTCAACCCAGCATGCTTCACCGGCGACGACGATCGTACGCAATGCCGGAAACTCTTCGGGCGGAAGCAGCGCCAGGACTGAAGGCGGCAAGGTAACGTTCGTGATCGACTGCTCGCGCAGCAAAGAGATCAAACGTTCGCCCGGCATCAGGTCTTCGCGCGGCGCCACCACGAGCGGCGCACCACGAGGAAGCGCCATCGCCAGCTCAAACACTGAAGCGTCGTAGCTGAGCGCGGCGAATTGCAGGACGCGATCGTTGGGTTGCACCTTGAAAGCATGTATTTGCGCCGTAGCCAGGTTGCATAGACCGCGATGAGCAAGCACGACGCCTTTCGGTGTGCCGGTTGAGCCCGAGGTGTAGATCACGTAGGCGGCGTTTTGTGGCGTCGTGTTGGTGTCGAGGCTCTCGTCGGAATAAGTCTCATCGGACTTATCGAGGTATACAATCTTTCCGTTGTAAGCAGGAAGAACGTCGAGCAACTTCTCCTGCGTTAACAACACCTCGATGCTCGAATCTTCGATCATGAAAGCCAGACGCTCGCGCGGGTAAGTCGGATCCAGTGGGACGAAGGCGCCACCCGCTTTGAGAATGCCGAGAATCCCCACCACCATCTCGATTGAGCGTTCGACACTGATGCCGACGAGAGTTTCCGGTCCGACTCCGAGGGTGCGCAGGTGATGGGCCAATCGATTCGCGCGGCCGCTCAACTCGCGATAGCTCAAGCGCTGCTCGCCGAAGACCACAGCTTCAGCCTCAGGTGTCCTTTCGACCTGTGCTTCGAAGAGCTCGTGGAAACATTTATCAAACGGAAAGTCCTGCTCCGTGTCGTTCCACTCAACCAGCACGTTTCGCCTTTCAGCTTCATCGAGAAAAGGCTCGGTCTCGAGTGGGCCGGCAACATCGCGCGCCATCGCCGAAAGCACACGCTCGTAATACCCGCGGATCGCTTCTGACTGTGCTTCGCTCAACTTCTTCGGATCGACGGCTACACGCAACAGCACTCGCGAATTCAGAACGTGAGTCATGAATCCCGCATTGAGCATGAAGTTTGTCTCTTCGTAACCTTCAAGCTGTCGCAGTACCTGCACGTTGCCTGAGCCGAGCACACCGTCGAGCACGTGATAATGAACGTAATTAAACGTGGTTTCGAAGAAAGAAGGCGTGTTCAGTTGCTCCTGAATCGCAGGCAAAGGATAGCGTCTGAACGGCAGCATGTTGCGTTCGGCCTTAAACGTCTCGCGCACAAACTCGGTCCACGTGCGCGCGTCCACATGCTGTCGAAATGGAATAACGTTGAGGAACAAGCCACGTATCTGGTCGCCATCCGCTTCTTCGGGTCGGCCGTTGCAGACCACGCCGGTGATGATGTCTGACTGGCCCATCAACATGCTCATCACTTTGAGGTGCGCCGCGAGCAACACACTCTTGATCGGCACAGCGGCATTCACGGCTAGACGGTGCAAACCCTCTGAGACCTCGTCAGGGATGGGGACCACGAGGTTCCGCGCCCGTTCGCGACTGCCCTCGCTCGATTCCAAAAACCAGGGCGAAATCTCCGTAACCGTGGCGTCACTCAGGTTCTCCTGCCAGAAGCGCCGGCATTCCTCTGATTTCAACGCCGCTTGTTCGAGCGCGATGAAATCACGGAACGACGTTGCGAAGGGCTTCTGCTCCGGTAACGATTCGTCTTTGAGCAGCGCAAAGTAAACCTGGAAGATCTCAGCCAGAGTTGATTGCAAACTCCAGCCGTCGAGGATTGCATGGCATTCAGTTAACGTGAACTGAAATGTCTCGTCCCCCGTGCGGTGGATATGAAAGCGGAGCAAGGTCGGTCGCGACAGATCGAACCGGTGTTGTTGCTCGCTTTCGACGTAGGCCTTGATTACTTCTTCCTGTGCGGCAGAAGGAAGGCGCCGGAGGTCTTCGAATGCGACCGGCAGATGGGCTTCTTTGTGGACCAGTTGCAGAGCTTCGGAATATGACGAGAGATCGAATGAAGTCCGCAGCATGTCATGTCGCGCGACCACCTGCTGCACAGCGTCGACAAAAAGCTCTTCGTTCAACTGGGCCTTCAGGTGATAGCTGTTGATGTTGTGATAAACAGAAATGCCTGTGGTCGCCTCGAAGTGATAAAGCATGCCCAACTGAAGCCGGCTCAGGGGGTAAGCATCAACTACACCTTCGGGGAGTTTCAGTTTGTCCTCTGCGGTTAACAGGCTGAATGGCCTGCTACTTGTCGCAGGAACTGAGACTGGTCCGTTGCTCGCGATTGCCTGCGCGAGCTCGCGAACGGTTTGGTATTGGAATAATTGCTGTAGGGTGAAATTCAACCCTCGTTTTCTGGCGAGACTCAACACATTCACGCTGCGAATTGAGTCACCACCGAGCGCAAAGAAGTTATCACGTACACCGACGCGCTCAACTTTCAGCACTTCCGCCCAAACATCAACGAGAATTCGTTCCGCTTCCGTTTCAGGCGCGACGTACGCCTCACCCAAATCGAGTCGCGCATCCTCGGGCGGCGGCAACGCGCGTCCATCGACTTTGCCGTTTGTGGTCAATGGTAGCCTGTCGAGCAACACGAACGCCGACGGGACCATGTACTCCGGCAGTCGCTCTTTCATGTGACTGCGTATCTCACTGACTGTCAACACTTGCTCGTCGGCTGCAACGACGTAGGCCACGAGTCGCGTATCACCATCATCGTCGCGCACAATCACCACGCTCTCACTCACGTTTGCGTGCTGCGCGAGAACTGCTTCAATCTCACCCAACTCGATGCGAAAGCCGCGTACCTTCACCTGTCGATCTACTCGACCCAGATACTCGATATCGCCATTCGCCAGGTATCGCCCGCGATCACCCGTGCGATATAAACGTTTTCCTTCTCCACCCCACGGATGTACTACAAAGCGTTCTGCCGTAAGCTCGGGCCGGTGCAAATAACCACGCGCAAGGCCCGCGCCACCGACATACAACTCACCCGGCACACCAATCGGCACAGGCTTTCGCGCCGTATCGAGCACGTAGATCTGAAGGTCGAAGATACGCTCGCCAATCACACTACCCGGCGCGGTGGCGAGATCGCTTTCATGTATCGGTCGATAAGTGACGTGGACCGTCGTCTCAGTAATGCCATACATGTTGACGAGCAACGGCTGCTCATCGCCATGCCGTTCAAACCATGGTCCAAGACTTTGTAACTCGAGCGCCTCACCGCCAAAGATCACGAATCGCAAAGCCAGCGGTGGAGTGTCTGAAGCATTAGGCCAACTGCTCTGTTCAGCGTGTATGAGCTGGCGGAACGCGGAAGGAGTTTGATTGAGCACCGTCACGCGCTCTTTGAGTAGCAACTGATAAAAAGCTTCGGGTTGCCGGCTCACGAGATACGGCACGATGACGAGCCGGCCACCGTGAAGCAACGCGCCCCAGAGCTCCCAAACCGAGAAGTCGAATGCGTACGAATGAAAGAGCGTCCACACGTCGTCTGCGTTGAAGTTGAACCACTTGCGCGTCGCGGTAAAGAGACGAACGACATTCGCGTGTGTGACGACAACGCCTTTCGGAGCTCCGGTCGAGCCGGAAGTGTAGATTACGTAAGCCGGACTTTCCCCGCGCTGGCGTAAGGGCACGTTACCGCTCGTTTGCACCCTTACGCCCTCGCGCGAGGAACGCTCGTCAATGTAAACCGCTTTAACTGTCTTCAGCTCCGGCAACCTGTCAACCAACCGTCGCTGTGTCAACAGTACCGGCGGTTCCGCATCTTCGAGCATAAATGCGAGCCGCTCTTTGGGATGTTCGATATCGAGCGGCAGGTATGCGCCACCGGCTTTGAGGATACCGAGCACTGCGACCACGAGCTCGATCGAGCGCTCCATGAAAATACCGACGAGTGTTTCTGGTCCAACTCCAAGCTCGCCGAGGTATTGCGCAAGCTCGTCCGCGCGCGCATTCAACTCACCGTAAGTTAACACTTCACCTTCAAGAACAAGGGCGACGTTGCCGGGTGTACGTCGAACTTGATCTTCGAATAAATGGTGCAATAGTTGCTCCGGCGCGGCGTTTGGTGCGACTTCGTTCCAGTCGTACACCAACTCTCGTTCTTCCGCGTCGCTCAACAGCGGCAGATCGAGGATTCTTCGTTCGGGATTCTCGACAATCGCAGTTAGCAATTGCTGGTAGTGTCCGAGCAGGCGCGTAATCGTCGTGTCGTCGAAAAGATCCGTGCTGTATTCCAGGGATCCGGCGATTTTGCCATTGCGCTCGAACAGCTCAAACATGAGGTCAAACTTCGCCGTCCGGCGTTCGACATCAAGTATCGCGAGTTTCACACTCGCCAGGGCAGCGTCTTCCGCGGGCGCGGTGTGCAGCGCGAACACGACCTGAAACAGCGGCGTGTGGCTCAGACTTCTTTCAAGCTGCAACTCTTCGACGATCTTTTCGAAGGGCACATCCTGGTGCTCCTGCGCATCCAGCACGACTGAGCGCACACGTGCGAGCAACTCGCGGAACGTTGGGTTACCGCTAAGGTCAGTGCGCAACACGAGTGTATTGACGAAGAACCCGATCAGGCTCTCGGTCTCAAGGCGGTTACGATTGGCGATGGGCGAGCCGACCACGATGTCCGTCTGTTCGGTGTAGCGTGACAGCAATGTTTGCCATGCGGCCAGCAGCAGTGTGAAGAGCGTTACGTTTTCGTTTCGAGCGAGCTTCATCAGCGACTCGGAAATCTCGCGCGGCAACGAGAAGCTTTGTCTTGAGCCGTGATGAGATCGGATCGACGGTCGCGGGCGATCCGTAGGCAACTGCAAGGTAGTCACATCGTCGAGCTGCTTCTGCCAGTACGCGAGCTGCTTTTCCAGCACAGCGCCAGTGAGCCACTCGTGCTGCCAGCGCGCGAAGTCGGCGTACTGGATCGGCAGCTCGCTGAGTCGTGGCTCATCACCTTTTGAAAACGCTTCGTACAGTGACACCAGCTCGCCGATCAGCACCCCCATGGACCAGCCGTCGGAGATGATGTGATGCATCGTCAGCGACAACACGTGATCTTCAGCCCCGAGACGCAACAACTTCACCCGCAGCAACGGCCCATTTGCGAGATCGAACGGCTTTAACGCTTCTTGTTCGAGCACACTGCGTAAAGAATCTTCTGCGACCTCGCAGCGCTCAATTACCAGATCGAGACGAGGCTTGATCACCTGCACCGGCTTCCCGTCCTGCAACTGAAACGTGGTGCGCAGCGCCTCGTGTCGACGCACCATCAACTCGAAACTGCGCTCCAGTGCCGCCACATCCATTACGCCTTGCAGACGGACCGCGGAATTAACGTTGTACAGCGGACTTCCCGGCTCCAACTGGTCCAGGAACCACAGCCGCTGTTGCGCGAACGAAGTTGGAGCCACCACAGACGTGCTCGCTCGTTGTCGCAACAACTCGGCGAGCAGCTCACGCTTGTCGCGCACTGAAATCTCTTCGATGTTGATATCGATGGCGCTCACTCGCTCACCTTCTCTTCTGCCAACATCTCGGCCAGCAAGGCATCCATTTCACTCTCGGAAAGCTCGTCCACCTTCGACAACAGATCCCCGGCACGTTGCGCGTCGATTCTTCTATTGATGCGCGCGTGACTTGTCTGCGGCTGTTGTTCGAGTTTTTCGATCGCAACCGCCAGCTCAGCGATCGTCGGCGCTTCAAACACTGAGCGCACCAACAGCTCCGTCTGCAACTTCTGACGCACACGCCCGATCACCTGCGTTGCAATCAGCGAATGCCCGCCGAGCTCAAAAAAGTTGTCGTGAATGCCCACGCGCTCGACCCCAAATACCTGCTTCCAGATCTCAGCCAGCTGCTCTTCGATCTGATTGCGTGGCGCAACGTAAGTGTGCTGCGCTCGTTGTTTCACTTCGTCGAGCGTCGGCAGCGCGCGCAGGTTGAGCTTGCCGTTGATAGTTAGTGGGAGTTTCCGCAAGTGTACGAAAACGTTGGGTATCGTCTCTTCGATGATGCTGTCCGTCAGAAAGGCGTGCAGCTCGGTGCTGTCGATCTCCTGGCGCGACACGTAGTAAGCGATCATCGCGTCGTTACCCGTTTTGTCTCGTGCGATCACGATCACGCTGTCACGAATTTGCGGGTGGCGATTGAGCGCACGCTTGATTTCGTTTAACTCGATGCGATGCCCGTGATACTTGACCTGGCTATCCTTGCGACCGGCGTACTCGATGATTCCCTGCGGCAGCCAGCGAGCGAGGTCGCCGGTGCGATACATTCGCTGACCGGGTGTTAACGGGTTGTCGATGAATTTTTCAGCGGTGAGTGTCGGACGCTTGAGATAGCCGCGCGCCAGGCCGTCGCCCGCGAGATACATGTCACCGAGCACATTTTCAGCAACCGGGTTGAGATTGTGATCCAGCACATAGATCTGTGCGTTCGCGGCGGGCCGGCCGACGGGCACAAAGGCCTGTGTGTCTTCTTCCGGATTGAAGCGGTGAATCATGCAACCGACGGTGGCTTCGGTTGGTCCATACTCGTTGACGATCTCAAGATTTCCATTGAAGCTTCGCAGCACTTCATTCGCCAGCTCTGTTTCAAACTGCTCGCCGCCCACAATTAATCTCCGGATACGTGACGACGAATTGTCGCGAATCTTCACTAAGGCGAGATGGCTCGGCGTCAGCTTGAGCACGCCGACTTTGTTGTCTTTCAGAATCTCTTCAATCGCCGAGCTGCCGCCGTCTTCGCGATAGATCACGATGCGGTTTCCGGTGATGAGTGGCGTGTAGATCGATGTTACCGTGAGATCGAAAGCGAGGGATGAATAGAGCGCGAAAGCGAGCGTCTCATCGCCCACGTATTGCTCTTTGGCCCACCAGGTGTAATTGACGAGGCTGCGATGCCGGATTTCGACGCCTTTCGGCTCGCCCGTCGAGCCGGATGTATAGATCACGTAAGCAAGATCGTCAGGGGTTGCTTCGGTGATCGGAACCGTAACACTCTCTCGCGAAATCGCCGGCCAATTTGAGTCAATCGACACGATCTCGGCATCGCTGCCGGAGAGTTTTTCACGCAAGCGCTCCTGAGTAAGAACGAGCGGAGTCGCTGTGTCGGTGAGCATGAAATCCAAACGCGCGCGCGGGTGCGCCGTGTCGAAAGGCACGTAGAAGCCGCCCGCTTTCAAAACGCCGAGAAGCGCGACGATCGTCTCCAGCGAGTGTTCGAGATAGATGCCCACGGGTACGCCTGGCTTGATGCCACGTGCGCGTAGCCAGCCCGCCAGTTGATTTGCACGATGATCGAGCTCACGGTAGGTGAGGCTCTCGTTTTGCAGCTCAACCGCGATGTGGGCCGGTGTCCGCTCGACCTGTGCGGCGAAAAGATCAGCGATGGTCTTGTGTTTCGGATAATCGCGCGCGGTGTTGTTGTACTCGACGACGAGCTCGTGTCTTCGTGACGCAGAAAGGAGCTCGAGTTGCGCGATAGTTTGATCGGGTGACTGTGAAGCGGCGCGCAGGATCTCCTGTAGATGCTGGGCCAGTAACTCGATACTCTCGCGCTTGAAAAGCTCCTCGTTGTAATCGATGGCGCCGGTGATTTCATCTTTGACCGCAACACTGACGGTTAAATCATTCTTCAATCGCTTTACATAATCCGTGTTATCCGTGTTTTCGAGCACGACCATGAGATCGAACAGAGGCATGCGGTGCGGCAAATGTTCGACGTTCAGTAATTCTATGAGCCGCTCAAAGGAAAACTTCTGGTGCGCGTAAGCTTCAGCGAGCGTTTCTTTAATAGCGAGCAGCAGTTGCTTGACTGTCAGATCCGGAGTAATGCGCGTGCGCAAAGCGAGTAGCCTGTTCATCGACGCGCTGTAGTAAGTGGTGGTGCCGACGACGATGTCTTCGTTGCCGGTGTATTTGAACAGGCACACGTTGAACGCCATGATGAACGTGACGAACAGCAGCGATTCGTTATTGCCGGTGATTTTTTTCAGGCGCGCTGCGATTTCCGCGTCGAGAGTGAACGTGATTCGGTCCTTGTTGGTTACAGCGCGCGCCGGGCGGTGATGGTCTAAAGGTAGACTGGTGACCATCAGATCGCCGGAGAGTTTTTGCAACCAGTAGTTTTGTTCCTGTTCGAAATCGTTCATGTGATTTTGGCCGCGGATTTACGCGGATAAATGCGGATTAGCTCCATGTTTGGGCTGCTGCCACGAGTGTATGAAGGTAATCACTTTGCATGGATTTCTTCTGCTGCGCGGGTACGGACGCAATCTCAAGTGTCAACATCCTGTGTGCCGTCGTCATGAACTCACGGAATCGCTCGCGACTGATTCCCTTGCCCATCAGGTAGGGAATGATCCAGAAATCAAACGACCACTGCGGCAACCAGACTGATTCGTTAACCTCCAGGAACATACGATCGATGTGGTCCATCGCGCCCATGCTGTCCATCGTCGCGTGACTCCAAACGAAGCCTTCGCCTTCGATCTCATACTTCCGGCGCTCGTTCTGAATCGGCGTGCCCGGCTCGCAGTACCACATCTGCGATCGGTAGTAGTCAGGGCGCGTGCTGCGGATGAAGTCGATCGTCTCCTGCACGGTCTCGTCCGTCTCACCCGGAAAACCCGTGATGAACGATCCGAAGGTGAGGATTCCGTTGCGCCGCAACATCTCGATCCCTTTCGCATACTTCTCCACCGTCGCTGACTTATTCATATTGATCAGTATTGACGGCGATCCGGATTCGATCCCGAGAAACACACCCTTGCAACCGCTCTCGGCCATCAAATCGATCGCCTCCTGATCGGAGTTGCTGCAACGGAAGTAAGAGAACCAGTTGAACGGATACTTCTTCCGGATCATCATCCGGCAGAGATCCTTGAACCGCGGAAAGGGAACGTTGAAGGTGTCGTCGATGAATACGACGTTCTGCACGCTGCCGAGGGCCATTATCGAGTCGAGCTCGCGTTCGAGAACATCGAGACTGAGCAGCGTCAGGGCCCCTGCGCGTGAAGGATAGTTGCAGAACGAACACTTGAACGCGCAACTGCGCGCGGTGCGTGTTTGAATAGTCGCGCCGAGATCTCTGCTGCCACCGAAGTCTTTCCAGTCAACGAAGTTGGCATCGAGCGAATTGTTTTCCGCCACTGTCGTCGTGTGGTGAAGTTCCCTGTCTTCGAAGTAAGCGAGATTCGGGACGTCGTTGAGATTGCCGCCATTCTTGAGGCATTCGGTCAGCCGCGCGAGCGTGAGCTCTCCCTGACCTTCGAGGACGTAAATATCTGCGCCCATGTCTTCGAGCGCGGTCTTCAATGCGTCACCCTGATAGTTGCGGGCGTGGTTGTTGACGAGTGGACCACCGACAACAATCTTGACCGTCGGGTTGTGCTCGCGAATGAACTCGACCATCTCCGTCACCGGCAGGTTCACGACGTAAAAAGTGGTCGTGATAGCGACGCAGAAAGGATTCGCGTGCAGGTATTCGATGAGCTGTTGCTTCTCGTATTGAAAGAGATTGATGTACTCCGCATTGTGACCGCTGCGGCGCAGAAAGCTGGTGAGGTAAGCGGCCGCAAGATTCGGAATGTCGCCTGACTTCAGCTCTTCCCCGTTCGCGCCGGCGAGACTGCGCACGTGGTTCAGCAGTCCAGGGTAATCGAGCTTAGAGCCGTCGAGGTTGACGAAGCTGAACTTCAGATCCCTGTACGCCTCGGAGTCTTCACCGTAAGCGTGCAGAAACTGCTCGTAACGGCTGAATGGCACTTCGTTATACCCGATGACAATACAATCGAGTTGCGGTTTATTAGGCATCTCTGGTGGTGTTCCTCTCAGCGTAACCTCTGAGGCTGCGCAGAGAAATTTTAGAAGGAGAAACTCTTACTGAGGTCGGGAGCTGAGACTGACGTTTCGAAAACCTGTTCTTCTTCAGTGAGTATTTGCAATTCGTCGAGTGGCGCGCCGGGTTGCGCGACCATGCTGCCGAGGAGGGTCTCGACGTGACGCAGCATCGTCTCAATGTAAGCCTTGTCGAAACGCGTGCGGTCGTAGATCAGCTCCAGCGTCAGCCCCGCCGTCAGCGGTTTGATCACGAACGCGAGCGGATAGTTAACTTCGATATCAAACTGAACATTACGAATTCTCAGCTTCCTGCTGCGCTCACCAAAGGAAACCTCAACAGGAAAACTTTCGAAAACAAAGATGCTGTCAAACAACGGCACATGACGCGGCAACTCGCTCCATCCATGTAACTCCACGAGCGGCGTGTACTCATACTGCCGCGCGTCAAGCTGCTGCTCCTGCAATTCCTTCAGCCACGGCAGCAGCGTAGCGCCTTTCTTTAACTGCACTCGCACGGGCAAGGTGTTGATAAACAGTCCGACCACCTTTTCGACGGGTAACTCCGCCGGACGTCCCGAGACAGTTCCGCCGAACAGCACATCGTCTCGACCACTGTGCCGGCTAAGCAACAATCCCCACGCGCCCTGCAACAGCGTATTCATCGTCAACTGGTGCTCCTGGGCCAACGTCTCCAGGTCACGTTTCAGCGTGGCGGCGAGCAGTCGTTCCTGTGACCCGTAATCTCGTTTGGCTGCTGAAGAAGTCAGCCCTCCGATTGGCGTCGGCGAGGTGAAACCTGCGAGCGTTTGTCGCCAGAAGTTTTCTGCTTCCCTGAGATCCTGTTCGCGCAGCCACGCGATGTAGTCGCGATACGCGAGCGGCTTCGGCAACTGTAGATCCTCGCCGCCTGCGAAGGCTTCATAAAGCGCAAAGACTTCACCCGTGATCCGCATCGCGCTCCAGCCATCCATGAGCAGGTGATGGTGGCTCCAGGTGAAGTGATAACTGTCTTCACCGATTCTGATGAGCGTCAAGCGCATGAGCGGCGCGTCCAGCAAATCAAAACCCTGCTCACGATCTGTTTCGAGACAAATCTGCAAGCGTTCCTGCTGCTCGAGTGCTGAGTAATGTCGCCAGTCGTGTTCGACCCACGGCGAATCAACCTGCTGCCGCACCACTTGCAGAGGTTTGTTGAGACCTTCCCAAACAAATATCGTGCGTAGAACGTCATGTCGCTCGACGACGCGCTCCCACGCCTGCTTGAACGCGAGGATGTCGAGCTCTCCACTCAGGGCACAGCTCAGGTGCGACACATACATGCTCGACGAATTGTCGTAGAGACTGTGAAACAGTAATCCTTCCTGCAACGGTGAGAGCGGATAGATCGCCTCAAGCTCTCGCTTTGGACTGCCGGTCAGCGAAAGAGAGGCAATCAACTCATCAAGCTGCGGCTGTGTTAAATCTGCTTCCGGGAAATCGGAAGGAGTAAAGCCGCCGGCATCCGCGCTCTGGCAGTGACGGATCAGTCGCTCCAGCCCTGCTAAATATTCAGCAGCTAGTTGGGTAACGGTTTCTGCGTGATGAATCTCATTGCTGTATTCCCAACCGATCTGCAACTCGCCACCAACTACACTGCAAACGACCTGCAACTTGTACAGACGCTCAGCCGCACCTGCTCGCAGTGGTCCAGGTCGTTCGGGCGCAGCGCGAAACAAGCCTGCTTCCGCCATCTCGCTCGTCGCCTGCTCGTAGCGTCCGAGGTAGTTGAAACTGATCTCTGCCTGTGGCTGCGCGGCGAGCTGCCTGCGTATCTCCTCATCCGAGCTCAGATAACGCAGCACTCCATAACCAATGCCGCCATGCTTCACGCGCCGCATCTGCTCCTTGATACTCTTCAGCCTCTCGCCGTAATCACTGCCCACTGGCAACTCCAAAAGCACCGGATAGATCGACGTAAACCAGCCCACGGTTCGCGTCACATCTACATCATCAAATAATGCCTCGCGGCCGTGTCCTTCCGCGTCTACGAGGAGCAGTCGCTCACCGCTCCAGCGCTGATGCGCGCCCGCCAGCGCGGCCAGCAGCACTTCATTAATCTGCGTGTTGTAAGCGCGCGGCACCGTGCGCAGTAGTGCTTCGGTTAACTCTTTCGAGAGTTTGTTACGGACCCAGGCAGCGGTGGCTTCGAGGTTTCTTCCCTCCTGGTCCACCGGCAATGGCTGCACGCGTGAGCGGCGCTCATTCGTCCAGTAATCAACTTCATCCTGTAAATCGTCATTCGACGCATAAGCCTGAAGTTTGAGCGCCCACTGCTGGTACGACGTAGTCTTTGCCTGCAACTCTATTTGCTGATACGCCGACTGCAGGTCTTCCAACATGATCCGCCATGAGACCACGTCCGTCACGAGGTGATGCACGAGGAGCAGCAGCCGCGCGCCACGATCCCCACCCAGCGTGAAGTATACCGCCCGCAGCATTGGCCCGGTCTCGAGATCAAGCGACTTCTGCCACTCTGCTGCCGCGGTCTCGATCGAGCTGCGTAGCTCTGCGTCCGCCACATCACTAAAATCTACTTCCGCAAACGGCACTTCAACCTGATCGACAGCCACACACCACTGCCGCCATTTACCGTCCACCAGTTGGAAGCGATTTCGCAAGGCGTCGTGATGGCGTAACACTGCGGCGACAGCACTCCGCAAGGCATTCACATCGATCCCTTCTGACAGACCGATCATGAATGCCATGTTCCAATGCGCCGGCTCTGCGACCTGTTGCCTGAAAAACTCGTGCTGCGCCGGCGTCAACTCAACTTGTCCTGCTACTTCATCCTGCGTTGCCTGACTCTGGGGCGCGCTGCTGACAGCCACTGCCGCCAACTCCGCGATGGTCTGTCGATGAAAGACCTGCTTCGCGGTAACGTGCAGCCCTGCCTGGCGAGCGCGCGTGATGATCTGCACGCTCAGAATTGAATCACCACCAAGCTCGAAGAAGTTGTCGTTTATGCCAACCTGCTCCACCCGCAACACCTCGCTCCAGATGCCGGCCAGCACTCGCTCCGCGTCGGTTACTGGTGGCGCGTAGTTGTCGGCGAGCGACGGGCGACTCGTCTGTGGCTCAGGCAGTCGTTTGCGATCCACCTTGCCATTACTCAACAACGGCAGCTTGTCGAGCACGACGAAAGCAGCAGGAATCATGTATTCCGGCAGGCTTTGTCTCAGATAAGCGCGCAACTCACTGGTGGCCGCTTCCAACTCGCCGACGACATAAGCCACGAGCCGCTTTTCGCCGTTCTGACCATCTTCACGCGCCACCACGATCGCTTCGCGTACTTGCGGATGCCGGCACAGCACTGCTTCGATTTCACCCAGCTCGATACGGAAGCCACGCACCTTGACCTGATGGTCCACACGCCCAACGAACTCCAGATTTCCATCAGGCAGGTAACGGACGAGATCGCCCGTGCGATAAAGACGCGCGCCCGGCTCGGTCGAGAAGCAGTGGGGAACGAATCGTTCGGCCGTCAGCTCCGGTCGATTCAGATACGCGCGCGCAAGCCCGCTGCCGCCGATGAACAGCTCGCCGGTCATACCGATCGCCACGGGGTTGTAGCTCTGATCGAGCACATACAATTGCGTGTTGCTGAGCGCGCGACCGATCGGCACGGTGCGCTCAAAGGTGCCGGGTTGTGAAGGCCGGCAAGCCGCATCGATCGAGTACTCTGTTGGACCATAAAGATTGTGCAGCTCACACTTGAGACGATTGTGGAAGCGCGTGTGCAAACTGCCGGGCAGCGCTTCGCCGCCGCAAAACATGTGGCGCAGTGTGTGACAGTTATCAAAACCAGGCTCTGCCAGCACGATCTGCAACATTGATGGGACGAGCTGCAGCACCGTGATCTCATTTTCTGCGATCGCGCTTACGAGATAAGCGGGATCCTGGTGTCCGCCGGGCTCAGCGATGACGACTTGCGCGCCGATCAGCAGCGGCACAAAGAACTCCCAGCCGGCGGCATCGAAAGTAAACGGCGTCTTTTGCAGGAAGCGATCGGTGGATCGGAAGTCGAAAGCGTTGATCATCCACAACAGGCGATTACAGATGCCTTGATGTGGGACCATCACACCTTTCGGCTGGCCGGTCGAGCCTGAGGTGTAGATCAGGTAACACGGATGACGCGGATCAGAGTCACGGATTAATTCCGGATCTGATCCGTCGCTCTGATCCGTGTTATCCGTGGTTAGAATCACTTTTGGCTTCGCATCGTCGATGATGAACTGGAGCCGTTCTTGTGGATACGTGGGATCCAACGGCAAATAGGCGCCACCAGATTTCATCACTCCCAACAGCGCCACCACCATTTCGAGGGAGCGCTCCATCATTACGCCGACGACTGTCTCTACGCCCACGCCGAGATGGCGCAGCTTCTGGGCGAGCCGGTTGGCGCGTTCATTCAACTCGGCGTAGGTGAGCTTCGTGTCCTGATAAACGACGGCCGTGTTGTCTGGAGTGCGTTGGACCTGCGCTTCAAATAATTCATGCAGGCAAAGGTCGAGCGAGTAAGTCGCGCTGGTGTTGTTCCACTCAACCAACAGGCGCTGTCGCTCGGCGTCGCTGAGAAGATTTAATTGCGCGATGCTGGTGTCAGGTTGAGCAACGATGCTGTTCAGTAAAGTGCAGTATTGGGAGGAGAGATTTGCGATTGCAGTTGCATCGTAATACTTCGGATCGAAGTGAAACTGCAGCTTGAGCGTCTCAGAATCGCGTTCGCACGACAGCTTGATCTTGAATCGATCTAGACAGACGTCCTGCCGGTACATAGAAAACTGAAGATCGCCAACCTCGTAAGGTTCCGGCATTTCGGTGTAATCGAACATGAATGGCATGAACGCCGGCTCGTCAGAGTCGTAAGTAAAAACGTCCTGCCACTGCCGAGCCTCTGCCATAGCCTCATGCACGCGCTGAACGAGCTGCGAGAACGGAAGATCGTCCACGGCGCAAGCAACAGGCAGATACTTCGCCACCGGACCGATGACGCTACTAAGCTCTTCGTACCTGCGACCATCGTGCGCGACGCCGATCAACAAATCCGTTTGACCTACTAGCCGCCACACCAACGTATACATTGCCGCGAGCAGGATTTCTTCGTCGATTGCCGCAAACTCAAGCGTCTGTTCCTCGGAATGAGCCGACGAATGGAGCGCGCTCGCAGAAGAACGCTCGAACGGAAGCTTCAACGCTGCTGTTTCTGAGAGATCACGCTTGCGCCAGTAGAGTTTTCCGACTTCAGCTTCGGCGGACTCAAGCAATTCATTCTGCCATCCGGCGAAGTCGGCATACTGCATCGGCTCGTCTGCAACCTTCCCTGCGTACGACGAGGCCAGGTCTTTCATCAGAGCGCGCAGGCTTGGACCATCCGCACAAAATGCAGGCAGACTGAAAGACAGTAGATGCTTGTTTGGCGCGAGCGGCAGGAGCCCCATGTCTATCGCAGCGTTGACGTCCTCATCGATGACCTGTAACGGCAACTTCAGGCCCGGAAACATCTCCAGACGCGTTCGCAAAATCTCGTGACGCGCGACCACGTCCCGAAACGCGGCCTGCAACTTACGCACGTCGAGATCGCCGTCGAGCATGAACGCGCAACTGGCACGGTATCTTTCAGCACCGTCCTGCTGACTCAACTGCCAGAGACGTTGTTGCTGCGGCGAGAGCCGGTAGCCTTCAATAACCTGATTGTCCATTTTTTATTTGCCCAAAAGGCACATAAGTCACAAAAGCATTTTGTGCTTTTTGTGCCTTTTTGCGGCTAAGTATGAGTGGCGATAGCGCGGCGTCTTGCTTTCTTCAGGCTCTTCGATCCGATCTCTTCGAGCGCTTTTCCCTGGTCAGTCAGTCGCGCGCGGTCGGCTTGGGCGAGCATCTCAACCAGTGTATCGAGGCCCGCTTCGGGTTGATGGACCACGATGCCGAGCAAAGTCTCAAATAGATCGAGCAGGCGCGTGATCGTCGCCGGCATGAAGAGATCCGAATTGTACTCGAGCATCAACCGCATCCCCGGCCCACTCTCCCACGCACGCAACACCAGCTCAAATCTAGCAACCTTGTTCTCAATCGGCAGTGTGCTGATCGTGAGCGACCTGACGTCGATCGATGTCCGCGGCAGGTTCTGAAAGACGAAGCACACCTGAAACAGCGGATGATGAGAGGGCGAGCGCTCGATCCTCAGTGCATCCACAAGCCTGTCAAAGGGCATGTCCTGGTGACTGTAAGCACCGAGAGTGACCTCACGAATGCGGCCCAGCAACTGGCGGAACGTTGGATCGCCCGACAAGTTCGTGCGCAGCGCCAGCTCATTGATAAAGAAGCCGATGAGCGACTCCGTCTCGCCGCGATTGCGATTCGCCACATCAGTTCCGATGACGATATCGCGCTCTCCGCTGTAGTAATGAAGCAGTGTGTTCAAACAAGCGAGCAGCGTCATGTACAACGTCGCTCCCTCACGATTACTGAGGTCTCTTAAAGACTGCGCGAGCTCCGGTGAGATTGATTTATATTGCGCCGAGCCACGATAAGTCTGGATCGCCGGCCGGGGTTTATCAGCCGGTAACGCCAGCCGGGACGGCGCATTCTGCAAATGCTCGCGCCAGTACTCAAGCAGCCGATCGAACACTTCACCACGCAGCCAGTTGCGTTGCCACATTGCAAAGTCAGCATATTGCACCGGCAGCTCGGGAAGTGGTGACGGCCTTTGCTCCAGGTACGATTCATACAACGCCGCCAGCTCGTGTACGAACACGCCCATGGACCAGCCATCGGCAACAATGTGATGAATGGTGAGAATAAAGACGTGCTCTTCGGCGCCGGTTCGCAGCAGCAGACAACGAAGCAAAGGCGTGTTCGAGAGTTGAAAAGGTTTGTTCGTCTCTTCTGCCAGCAAACGTCTGACTTCGATCTCGCGCTCTGCTTCAGGCAGCTCACGCAGATCGAGCTGCGGTAACTTGAAGGTTGCCGCCGGGGCAATCAATTGTGCCGGGCTGCCATCTTCGCCGGTGATGAAATAGGTGCGTAGCGACGTGTGACGGCGCAGCACCTCATTCATGCTTTGCTCCAGCGCTGAAACGTTGAGCGAGCCCTTCAGCAGGTACGCGGCAGGCATATTGTAAAGCGACGCGTCTGACTCAAGCTGGTCCATGAACCAGAGTCTCTGCTGCGCAAACGAGAGTGGCATTGGCCCGCCGTTCATAACCGGAACGATCGGAGGCGCGCTGAATCCGTACTCTCCCGCGCCCTCAATCTTCGTTGCGAGACCATGCACCGTCGGGTATTCAAAGATGTGGCGCAGCGGCAACTCGATCTTCAAAGTATCGCGGAGTCGCGTCACGACCTGCGTGGCGAGCAACGAATGGCCGCCAAGCTCGAAGAAGTTGTCGTGAATACCGACTCGCTCTACACCGAGCACTGTGGTCCAGATCTTTACCATTTCCAGCTCGATGACGGTCCGGGGTGCGACATACTCCTGCGTGAGCTCGGGTCGTAAACCAGATGGCGCCGGCAAAGCCCTTCGATCGATTTTGCCGTTCGAGGTCAAAGGAAGTTTGTCGAGCAGGACGAACGCTGACGGCACCATGTATTCCGGCAACCGGTCCTTCATGCGACTTAGCAAATCGCTGACTGTCACTGATTGATCGGCGGCAACGACATACGCTACCAGGCGCGTATCACCATCGTCTTCTCGCGCCAGCACCACGCACTCGCTCACGGCTTTGTGCTGCGCGAGCACCGCTTCGATCTCACCGAGCTCGATGCGGAAGCCACGCACTTTCACCTGCCGGTCGACTCGGCCCAAGTACTCGAGCTCGCCGTTTTCGAGATAGCGTCCGCGATCGCCGGTGCGATAAAGACGAGCGCCTGCCTCGCCCCACGGATGCGGGACAAAACGCTCGGCAGTCAATTCGGGGCGTTGCAAATAGCCGCGCGCGAGTCCGCTGCCGCCCACGTACAACTCGCCTGCGACACCAACGGGTACCGGCTGCTGCGCAGCATCAAGCACGTACGTTTGCAAGTCTGGAATGCGCTCACCGATCAGGCTGCCACTCGTCGTTTCGAGATCATGCTTGCGGATCGGGCGGTAAGTGACATGGACCGTCGTCTCGGTGATGCCATACATATTAACGAGGGTTGGTTGCTCATCGCCGTGCCGCTCAAACCATTGGCCAAGACTTTGCAGATCGAGTGCTTCGCCACCGAAGATCACGTATCGCAAAGCCAGGGCTTCCGGGTTGTGCTCAGCCTGCACCAGTTGACGAAAAGCTGACGGCGTTTGATTGAGCACGGTTACGCCTTCTTTGACCAGCAACTGGTAGAACGCATCAGGCTCGCGGCTGACGAGATACGGCACGATGACGAGGCGTCCGCCATAAAGCAGCGCGCCCCAGAGCTCCCACACTGAGAAGTCGAAGGCGTAAGAATGAAAGAGGGTCCAAACGTCGTTTTCATTGAAATCGAACCATTGACGAGTCGAGGTGAAGAGACGCACGACGTTTTCGTGTGTGACCACCACACCCTTCGGTGTGCCTGTTGAACCCGAGGTATAGATCACGTAACACGGATCGCGCGGATCAAAGGTACGGATAAAATCCAGATCTGATCCGTGGCTTTGATCCGTGTCATCCGTGGTTAGAATCACTGCCGGCTTTGCGTCTTCGATCATGAACCGCAGTCGCTCTTCCGGATAACTCGGATCGAGCGGCACGTATGCTCCACCGGCCTTCAGCACAGCCAACAGCGCGACCACCAGTTCGATCGATCGCTCCATGCGAATCCCGACTGTTAAATCCGGTCCAACTCCACGCTGCTGCAACTTAGCCGCCAACATATTCGCGCGTGCGTCGAGCTCAGCGTAAGTCAATTCTTTATCTTCGAAACTCACCGCGACGTTATTCGGCGTCCGGGCCACTTGCGCGCTGAACAGTTGATCGAGCGTTTGTACTGGTCCATAGTCGACCGCCAGCTCGTTCCACGCGACGAGCAACTGCTCTTTTTCAGCCGCCGGCAGCAACCCACATTCGCTAACACGCTGTTGCGGATCAGCGACAATACTCTCGAGGATGGTTTGGAAGTGGCCCAGCATTCGCTGGATGGTCGTGGCCTCGAACAGATCCGTGTTGTACTCCAGGAACACCACAAATCCCTGCCGGTTCTCCGACACGTACATCGTGAGATCGAACTTTGCCGTCTTGCTGCCTGACGCCAACCGGTTCAACGTCAATCCCGGCAATTCCAGGTACTCGCGCGGCTCGTTCTGCAACGCGAACATGACCTGAAATAGTGGCGGGCGGCTCATATCCCGAACCGGCGCTAATTCTTCCACTAGTTTTTCAAACGGCAGATCCTGGTGACTGTGTGCATCCAACACTACTTCACGAACGCGCTGCAAAAGCTCTCGAAAACTCTCCGCTCGATGCAACTGCGTGCGCATCACCAGCGTGTTCACGAAGAATCCGATCAGTCCCTCGATCTCAGCGCGATTGCGGTTTGCGATCGGCGTGCCGACACAGATGTCGTCCTGTCCCGTGTAGCGATAGAGCAGCGTCTGAAACACTGCCAGCAACGTCATGAACAACGTTACACCTTCGGGCTGGCTCAACTGCCTGGCCGCTTCAGATAACGCGCTCGGCAATACCACTGCCGCGGAGGCGCCGTTGAAAGTCTGCAATGCCGGGCGCGGATGATCGGTCGCGAGCTCCAAATGCGCGGGCGCATCGTGCAACTGCTTACGCCAGTAAGCCAGTTGCTCATCGAGCACTGCCCCGCTGAGCCAGTCCCGCTGCCACACGGCAAAGTCGGCATACTGGACCGGCAACTCCGGCAGCGGCGACGGTTGTCGTTTCAGAAACGCGGCATAGAGATCCGTCACTTCGCGAATCAGCACGCCCATCGACCACCCATCACTAATGATGTGATGCATCGTCACGACGAGGACGTGATCGTCAGTGGCCAGCTTCAGCAACATGACTCTGATCAGTGGACTGACAGACAAGTCGAACGGCGTTCCAACCCATTCGGCGATCCGCGAGCGCGTTTCCGTTTCGCGTTCTTCAGGCGCCCACTCCTGCAGATCGATCACGGGCAGCCACAAAGGCTCCGGCTCAGCGATGATCTGCACCGGTTCGCCCTCAATAACTCTGAAACTCGTGCGCAGGCTTTCATGCCGGCGAATAACTTCATTGAACGTTTGCTCCAGCACCGCGACATCGAGCGCGCCCGAGATTTGCAGCACCGAAGGCATGTTGTAGAACGGATTGCTCTCAGCGAGCTGGTGCAAAAACCAGAGACGCTGCTGCGCAAACGAAAGCGGCAGCGGCTTGTCACGGGTGACGGGTTCAATCGCGGGCGCCGGTAGCTGGCTGTCGGCGCGGAGCAGATCGATCTCAGCAGCAAGCGTCGCGATGGTCGCATTCTGGAAGAACACGCGGAAGCTGATCTCCGTCTGGAAGAGATTGCGTATGCGCGAAACGACCTGCGTCACCAGCAACGAATGACCACCGAGGTCGAAAAAGTTTTCGTGGATGCCGACCTGTTCCATACCCAACAGCTCGGCCCAAACGCCGGCAAGCAATTCTTCGGTGGGCGTGCGGGGTGAAACGAAGCCCTCTTCGAGTTCGGGCTGCGCCCTCTCAGGCGCGGGTAGCGCACGCCGGTCGATCTTACCGTTCGGGTCGAGTGGCAGCTCATTGAGCAATATGAAAGCACTCGGGACCATGTAATCGGGAAGTTTTTCCTGGAGGAAGGGACGTAGTTGCGACGGCAGTTGCCGGGCCAGTCTTTGCTGCCGCGGATGGGTTGCATAGGCATTCCAGGGTTTGGAAACTATCGCTGTAGTGAAGAGCTCAAGCTCACGTGGCGGGAGTGTGGCCCAGACGGTGTCTTTGCGTCGCAACAGTACGTCGAAAGCGCCATCAGCGCCGTGCTCGGACCAACTGAGATCCACGAGATAAGGAAACTCATCGCCTAGTTGCAGGAGCTCGTCCGGCTCGATACCCGGCTCTTCGAGCACACGATTACGCAGCTCAGCCGCCGTCAGTGATCGATCTTCACCGGTGAGCTCGGCGAGCGTTTTCACTTCACCAGCAAGCCGCGCGTTTGGCACCGCTGACAATCCGAGCACTTCCGGCCGATCCTGTTGCAAAGTCTCGCGCAGCATAGCGAGACTGAACTGCTCGCGACGCCAATCGCGCCAATCAACTTCGACTACTCGCTGCGCCGGTTCTCCAATATTAATGACGACGTGATAGCGGAAGCGCGTCAGCTCGTTGTGCGCCCACCCGCGCTTCGGCAACACTTGTACCTGGCTGATCTGCGGCAAACGCTCTTTCAGGGCGTGAAAGTAAGCGGGATCGATGACGAGCTCGCCTTCTTCGACGACACTTTTGGAAACGCGCTGGGCCAATCGTTCGACTGTCTGCGACGAGGGCGCGCGATATAGTTCAACTGAGGCATGAAAAGCTTCCAGCAACGGCAGGCTGCGAACATCACCGACGTAGATCGTGCCGCCGGGTGCGACCGCCTCAACAGCCTGTTCCAGGACCTTCGTTAAATAATCAAGCGCTGGGAAGTATTGGGCCACCGAGTTGAGAATGACAGTATCAAAAGAACGAGGTTCGAAAGCGGTGAAATCGTCGGCAGTCTGCCGGAGCAGTGTTACATGTCGCCAGGCGCGCTTGTCGACATGCTGCTGTACGAAGTCGAGCGCGACTTGCGAGAAGTCAACACCACAGTAATGCTCACACTCACCCGCCAGACGGAATAACAACAGCCCTGTGCCACAGCCCAGCTCCAACACACGTTGCAGCTTCAGGCTCTTGATCTGTGTGACAGTGTCAGTCACCCACTCCTGCATTTCCGCCGCCGGAATCGGCTGGCCCGTATAACTGCTGTTCCAACCGGTGATGTTGAAGCTCGGATCCGCAACGTCTTCGCCTTGTCGATAAGTCTCGTCGAACACGCCTTCCCAATTGCTGACGTGCTCACTGCTGCTCTCGTTATTGACATCCTCGGAGGTGAACGCAGCTTCAGGACTGGCAACGACATAAGCGACGAGATGTTTGTCGCCCGGCGTATCTTCGCGGGCAATCACCACTGCTTCATGGACCGCTTCGTGTTCGACGAGCGCTGCCTCGATTTCTCCGAGCTCGATACGAAAGCCACGCACCTTCACCTGGTGATCGACCCGGCCCAGATACTCGAGCTCACCATTTGCCAGATAGCGTCCCCGATCACCGGTGCGGTAAAGTCGCGCGCCTTCTTCTCCCCACGGATGCGGAACAAAACGCTGCGCTGTCAATTCCGGTCGTTGCAAATATCCACGCGCCAATCCGCTGCCACCCACATACAACTCGCCGGCGACGCCAATCGGTACCGGCTGCTGCGCTGCGTCAAGCACGTACGTTTGCAAGTCGGGAATGCGCTCACCGATTACACTGCCACTCGTCGCTACGAGATCAGTCTTTCGGATCGGGCGATAGGTGACGTGGACCGTGGTCTCAGTGATGCCGTACATGTTGACCAGCAAGGGCTGCTCGTCGCCGTGGCGCTCAAGCCACGGCCGGAGACTTTGCAGCTCCAGTGCTTCGCCACCAAAAATCACATAGCGCAACGCCAGCGTTGGTGCCTCTAAGGCATTGGGCCAACTGCTTTGCTCGGCCTGCATCAGTTGATGAAAAGCAGACGGCGTTTGATTGAGCACCGTCACACCCTCTTCGAGCAGTAGCTGATAGAAGGCGCCAGGTTCGCGGCTGATGAGATACGGCACGATGACGAGGCGACCGCCATAAAGCAATGCGCCCCATAGCTCCCAGACGGAAAAGTCAAAGGCGTAAGAATGAAAGAGGGTCCAAACGTCGTTGGCATCGAAGTTGAACCATTGCTGAGTCGCGTTGAAGAGACGCACGACATTTTCATGTGTGACGACAACGCCTTTCGGAGTTCCCGTTGAACCCGAGGTGTAAATGACGTAAGCAGAATTACTCGCGCAACGATGTGAGAATTCTGCTGCGGCGGGGGCAAGCCCCTCTTCCTGACCTGTTCTTTCCTGCGTCGCTCGAGGAATGAACAAGTCAGGAAGGGTGGCTTGCCCCCGCTCTCCAACAAACAGCACCTCAGATCCTGTTTCAGGGAGGATTGAAACCAATCCTGGTTGTGTCAGGATCACCGCCGGCTTTGCGTCTTCAATCATGAACCGCAGTCGCTCGCGCGGATAACTCGGATCGAGCGGCACGTACGCGCCGCCCGCCTTCAGCACCGCCAGCAGCGCCACCACCAGCTCTATCGATCGCTCCATGCAAACCCCGACCGTCACCTCCGGCCCAACGCCATACGTCTGCAACTCCGCTGCCAGCACATTCGCGCGGCGGTCGAGCTCAGCATATGTCAACTGTTCCTTTTCAAAGATCACAGCGACGTTATTCGGTGTCCTTGCCACCTGCGCACTGAACAGTTGATCGATCGTTTCTGCTTGCCTGTAGTCAAGCTCCGTTTTGTTCCACTCGAAGAGCAACTGCTCTTTCTCAGCAGCCGGCATCAATTCGCAATCGCTAACACGCTGATGTCGATCGGCAACCATATTCTCGAGTATGGTTTGGTAGTGGCCCAGCATCCGCTGGATCGTCGCGGCTTCGAATAATTCCGTGCTGTAAAGGAGCTTAGCGTCCAGTCCCTGCGCGGATTCCCAGAGATGAAACTCGAGGTCGAAGCGCGCAATAGTTCCCGCCGTCCCCACCGTGCTCATCTCGAGACCGCCGGCTGCTACCGCACCCTGGGGCGCATTCTGTAACGCGAAGATGACCTGGAACAGCGGGTTGTGACTTAGCTCGCGCTCAGGTTGCAGCACTTCCACAAGCTTCTCGAACGGCAGGTCCTGGTGTGCGTACGCACCTAACGTCACTTCCCTAACCTGCGCCAGCAACTCTTTGAAGGTCGGATCGCGGTGGAAACTCGTGCGCAGCACCATCGAATTCACGAAGAAACCGATCAGCCCTTCGAGCTCCGCGCGTGTGCGATTGGCGATGGGCGATCCGACCACGACTTCTTTTTCACCACTCCACCGCGACAGCAGTACAGCCCACGCGCCGAGCAGCGTCATGAACAACGTCACACCTTCCTGCTGCGATAATTCTTTCAACGACTGCAACAGCGATGCTGAAAGACTCATGCGCCGGTCTGCGCCACGGAAGCCCTCGATTGCCGGGCGCGGATGATCGGTTGGTAAATTGATCGTTGGTGCAGCACCGGCGAGTTGCTCGCGCCAGTAATTCAGGTGCGCTTCCAGTACCTCGCCTTTCAACCAGTTGCGCTGCCACACTGAAAAGTCCGCATACTGGATCGGCAGCTCGGGAAGCTTCGGCTCTGCACCGGCATTGAGGGCGTAATAGACTGCGGCAAGGTCAGTGTAAATCACACCCATGGACCAGCCGTCAGTGACGATGTGGTGCAGGCAGAGCAGCAGAATGTGGTGCTCATTTGAAAGTCGCAGCAATGAAGCACGCAGCAACGGCGCACGCCGCAAGTCGAAAGGTTGTTGTGCGTCCGCCGTTGCCAGCCGCCGTGCTTCTGTGTCGGCTTCATCGTCTGAAAGGTGCGTGAGATCGATCTGCGCCAGATCGATCTGGAGCTCCGGTGTGATTACTTGTACGGCCTGACCGTCGAGAATCGAGAACGAAGTGCGCAGCGCCTCGTGTCGTCGCAACAGCTCGTTCAGGCTGCGTTCGAGCGCGTCCACGTTCAATTCGCCGCGAAGTCGAATGGCAGTCGGTACGTTGTAGAACGCGCTCTCGGGATTCAGCCCGTCCAGGAACCACAGCCGTTGTTGCGCAAACGACAGCGGTGGATGCTCGTCTCTCGTTGTCGGGACGATATCGGGTATGACAAGACCCTGCTGCTCCCGCGCGGCCTCCGCGATACTGGCGGCGAGACTCTCAACCGTCGGCGCTGAAAAGATCTTCATCAGCGGCAACTCGACGTGGAAAAGTTCGCGGATGCGGCTGATGACCTGCGTCGCCCGGAGTGAGTGTCCACCCAGATCGAAGAAGTTATCGTGTACGTCGATCTTTTCAATCCCCAGCAACTGGGACCAGATGGCAGCGATGATCTCCTCTTCCGGTGTGCGTGGTCCAACGAATGAGGCACTTGCATCGCGGGTGATGTAGTCCGGTTTCGGCAGAGAACGCCTGTTGACTTTGCCGTTCGGACTCAGCGGCAATTCGCTGAGCAACATGAACGCGCTCGGGATCATGTATTCGGGAAGTTTGTCTTGCAGGTAGCTGCGGAGCTGCGGAATTAGTAGGGCTGCGAGCCTGCGTTGCAACGGATGCGTGGCGTAATCGCTCCGGCGCATGCTGGCATGTGTCTCGATTGGGAAGAGATCGAGCTCTCGCTCACTGAGTTGCGCCCACTCCGTGTCACGACGACGAAAGATGACATCATACGCTCCATCGGCGCCATGATTGGCCCAACCGAGATCTATGACGTAAGGCAACTCCTTACCCAGTTGCCAGAGCTCGTCGGGCTCGACGGCTTCATCTTCCGCTGACAGCCGTGCATTCGGCACCGCTTTTAGCCCCAGCACTTCCGGTTGCTCGCGACGCAGGAGCTCCCTTAAACCTTCGAGGTTGAGCTGCTCGCGACGCCAATCGCGCCATTCAACCGGTAACTTTGCAGTCGGCGACTGTCCTTTATATATAGCAACGTGATAGCGGAAGAGCGTCAGCTCGTTATGCACGCGTCCACGCTTCGGTCTCACCTGCACTTGACTGATCTGCGGCAAACGCTCTTTCAGCGCCGTGAAGTAAGCAGGATCGATCACCAGCTCCTCTTCTTCAGGAACCATGCGGCGCACCCGCTCTACCGAAGCTTGAAATACTTTCAACAACCGCAGGCTGCGCACGTCACCCACGTAGATTGCTCCACCGGGCCGCACCACGCGCGCGGCTTCCGTTAATACGCGATCGAGATAATCAAGGCTCGGGAAGTACTGGACTACCGAGTTAAGAATGACCACATCAAACGCGCCATTCTCGATATCCGCCAGGTCGTCTGCCGTGCGCTGTCGGAAATCGACATGACTCAGCTCCGGAAAGTGCTGCGAAATTGTTTCCTGTATGTACTTCAGCGCCACGTACGAGAAGTCGGAGCCGCAGTACCGCTCACACTCGCCCGCGAGCTGGAACAGCAACAACCCTGTGCCGCAACCCAGCTCCAGCACACGGCGCGGCTTCAACTTTCTGATCTGCGCGACCGTGTCGTCGACCCACTCTCGCATCTCTTCGGCAGGAATCGGTTCGCCGTTGTAGCTGTTTTTCCAACCGGCGATGTTGAACGCGGGATCGGCGATATCGACCTGTCGATAAATCTCGTTGAAGACCTGTTCCCAACTCTCGACGTGCTCGCTCGTGGTCTCGTTTTGGTTCTGCTGCTCGACTGCGCGCACCGTCTCCGGATCAGCCACGACGTATGCCACCAGTTGCTTGTCGCCGGGCACATCTTCGCGCGCGATGACGACCGCTTCCTGGATCGCTTCGTGTTGGGTGAGCACCGCCTCGATTTCTTCCGGCTCGATTCGGTAGCCTCGCACCTTCACCTGCTGGTCCATGCGACCGAGATACTCGATGACTCCGTCGCTGCGATAACGAGCGAGGTCGCCGGTGCGATAGAGCCGGGCGCCTGCTGCGACGCTGAACCGATCCGGCACGAAGCGTTCGGCAGTTAATTCAGGACGATTCAGGTACCCGCGCCCCACGCCCGCGCCACCGATGTAGAGCTCTCCAACGAAGCCGAGTGGCGCGAGCAGGCTCTTTGCGTCAAGGATGTAGAGCTGCGTGTTGGCTATCGGTTTGCCGATGGGAATCGAGCCGGTCCAGTCTGTCTCTGGTTGCACTTCGTAGACGCAGCAACCGACGACTGTCTCAGTTGGACCATATTCATTGAAGAGTCTCGTTTGTGGTGATTGTTCGCGCCACCACTTCACGGTCTCGGCCAGCAGGTTCTCGCCGCCGATCACGAGGGCGTTACTGAGATTTGTTGTTTCTGTGAGCTGGGTGGCGAGTAGTTGGACGTGTGCTGGTGTTAGCTTGACGAGGCTGTAATTGGGTTGGCGCGCCAGGGCGGAAACCAAACCAGACACACTTTCCGCTTCCGGAATGATCTCGACGGGTCTTCCGGTAAGCAGGGCGGGAAAAATACTCGTGACCGTCAAGTCGAAGCTCAATGAGGAATGCAGCGGTGAACCGTTGCCCTCCGGGTACGTCTCGATGGCCCAGTTCAAGTAATTGACCAATCCGCCGTGTGTGATGAGTGTGCCTTTTGGCTGACCTGTTGATCCGGAGGTGTAGATGATGTAAGCGAGATTATCTAAACGCGGATGACGCGGATCAAAGGCACGGATTAAATCCGGATCTGATCCGCGGCTCGGATCCGTGTCATCCGCGGTTAAGATCACCGTGGGCTTTGCGTCGTCGATGATGAACTGGAGGCGCTCCTGCGGGTACGCCGGATCCAACGGCAGATAAGCACCACCGGCTTTCAGCGTGCCCAGCAATCCAACAACTAAGTCAATCGATCGCTCCAGCAACAACCCCACCACGATCTCCGGCCTAACGCCACGCGCGCGCAAATTCGCCGCGAGTTGATCAGCACGCTCATTCAGCTCGTGATAACTAACCCGCTGCTCTCCAAAGATCACCGCCGCATTATCAGGCGTCCGCTCCACCTGCGCCTCAAACAACTCCACCACATTGCGCGGCTCATACGATTGTTTCGTGTCGTTCCACTCAACCAGCAGTTGTCGCTCTTCCGTTTCGCTCAGCAGCTTCGCCTCTGACACACGCTGCTGCGGATGGGCCACCACTTCGCTCAGCAATCGCACAAAGTGATTTATCAACCGCTCGATTGTCTCGGCTTCAAACAACTCTATGTTGTAGAGGATCGCGCCGTTTATCTCCGGCCCGAACTCCCACAGATGGAATTCGAGATCGAAGCGCGAAGTCTGCCGGTCAGTTTCTACTCCGCTCATCTCCAGGCCGCCCACCTCGACCGCGCCAGGAGGCGCGTTCTGCAGTGCAAACGACACCTGATAGAGCGGGTTGTGACTCAACTCACGTTCTGGTTGCAGTGCTTCCACAAGCTTTTCGAACGGCAAATCCTGATGCGCGTATGCACCCAGCGTCACTTCGCGCACCCGTCCCAGCAACTCGCGAAAACTCGGATCGCCCTTCAGACTCGTGCGCAACACCAGCGAGTTCACGAAGAAGCCGATCAACCCTTCCAGCTCGGTCCGCGTCCGGTTTGCGATCGGCGTGCCGACGATCACGTCTTCTTCACCGCTGTAGCGCCCGAGTAATGCCGCCCACGCTGCCAGCAGCGCCATGAACAATGTCACGCCTTCATGCTGCGCCAACTCTTTCAACGACCGCGACAGCTTTGCCGGTATTTGTACCTGCTGCTTAGCCCCACGGAATCCCTCGATCGCCGGTCGCGGATGATCTATGGGCAGGTTGATCGTCGGCGCGGCGCCCGCGAGCTGCTCGCGCCAGTAGCTCAAGTGCTCTTCCAGCACTTCGCCTTGCAACCATTTGCGCTGCCACACGGCAAAGTCGGCATACTGGATCCGCAACTCCGGCAACTGCGGCTCTAAACCGGCGTTGAAAGCGTGATAAAGCGTGGTGAGCTCGCGATAGAGCACGTTGTTGGACCAGCCGTCGGTCACGATGTGATGCAGACTGAGCAGCAGAATATGATGCGTGGTTGAGAGTCGCAGCAACGCAGCACGCATCAACGGCGCGCGGCGCAGGTCGAAAGGAAGTTGTGCATCGGCATTCGCGAGGCGTCGCACCTCAGCTTCGGCTTCGTCTTCGGCGAGGTGCGTGAGATCTATCAGCGGAAAGTCGAGCTTGAGTGATGGTGCGATAACCTGCACGGCCTGACCGTCCAGAACGGAGAACGAAGTGCGCAGCGATTCGTGACGCTGCAGCAGCTCGTTCAGGCCGCGCTCGAACGCGTTCTCGTTCAACTCACCGCGCAGTCGAATGGCCATGGGCGCGTTGTAGAACGCGCTATCCGGGTTCAGGCTGTCTAAAAACCAGAGCCGTTGTTGCGCAAACGACAGCGGGATTGTCGCTTCCGGATCAACTCGCTTGGGAATGACGCGATCCGTCGCGACGGCTGTCTTTTTCTTCAGTCGTTGCGCAAGCAGCTCGAGTTTCGCCGCCGATAGATTTTGTATACGGCCCGAGACGCTCATTTCACTGATTTACCTGCGAAAGCGCATCATCATCGGAGAGATACTCCAGCTCGGCGATGATTTGCGCCATTTCATCGTCATCGACTTGTGAGGCTTGTTCCTGGATCACGGCCACGGCCATGCCGGCTACGGTCGGTGCTTCAAAGAAACGCCGGATTGGCAGCTCGACGTTGAAAATGCTGTGTACGCGTGCGATGACCTGTGTAGCCAGCAACGAGTGGCCACCTAACGCGAAGAAATTGTCGTCAATACCGATTCGCTCAACTTTTAGTACTGCACTCCAAATGTTTGCGAGCTCCGTTTCGATCTCGTTGCGCGGGGCGACGTACTCTCGCGACGATTGCGGTCGTGATGGCGCAGGCAAGCTGCGACGATCGATTTTGCCGTTCGGCAGTCGCGGCAGCTCTTCGAGCGTGACGAAGAATGACGGCACCATGTACTCAGGCAGGCGCTCTTTCAGGTGCTGGCGTAGCTCTTCTGAGGTTGCCGGTCCGCCAGTGATGTAAGCAACGAGACGCATGTCGCCCGGTGCGACTTCATTCGCAGTCACGATGCATTCACGCACCTCGCTGTGAGTGCTGAGGGCTGACTCGATCTCTCCCGGCTCGATACGGAAGCCACGTACTTTCACTTGCTGGTCCAGGCGACCGAGATACTCGATCGCACCGTCTCTTTGATAACGCGCCAGATCGCCACTTCGGTATAGCCAGGCGCCGGGTGTGCTACTGAACGAGTGCGGCTGAAATCGCTCGGCTGTCAGATCAGGACGGTTGAGATAACCACGTCCCAGACCTGTGCCGCCGATCATCAGCTCGCCTGCGACCCCGGCTGGAACCGGTTGACCGTTTGCATCGAGGATGTAGATCTCGGTGTTCGCGATCGGACGGCCGATCGGAACTCTTTGCCGTTGTCCATCTCGTTCACAAGCCCAGTAAGTGACGTCTACCGAGGCTTCTGTTGGACCATAGAGGTTGTGCAGCTCTGCGTCCAATTGTTCATGAAACTGCTGCTGCACTTCGTACCCGAGTGCTTCGCCGCTACAGATGACGCGCTTCAGACTCGCGCAGTGGCTCAACTCCGCAGTGGCGAGAAACGCCTGCAACATCGAGGGGACGAAGTGGATCGTCGTCACCTGCTCGCGTGCGATCAGTTGCGCGAGATAGTTTGGATCCTGATGCCCGCCGGGTTTGGCGAGTACCAATCGCGCGCCGGTGATGAGTGGCCAGAAGAACTCCCATACTGAGACGTCAAAGCTGAACGGAGTCTTCTGCAGCACGCAGTCGGAGTCAGTTAAGCCGTAGCGATCCTGCATCCACCGTAGGCGGTTCACGATGCCTTCGTGCGTGTTCATCGCGCCTTTGGGCCGGCCTGTGGAGCCGGAGGTGTAGATGACGTAAGCCAGGTTACACGGATGACACGGATCAAAGTAACGGATTGGATCCGGATCTGATCCGTGCCGTTGATCCGTGTGATCCGCGTTCAAGATTACCTTCGGTTTCGCGTCGTCGATGATGAATCGAAGCCGCTCTTGTGGATATGACGGATCCAATGGCAGATAAGCACCTCCGGCTTTCAGCACTGCCACTAACGCGACCACCAGCTCCACCGATCGCTCCATGCAGATCCCAACCGTCACATCTGGTCCGACACCACGTTGCCTCAACTCATTAGCCAGCGCCTCCGCGCGGCGGTCGAGATCGGCATACGTTACCTTTTCATCTTCAAAGATGACGGCGACGTGATCCGGCGTGCGGACCACCTGCGCGCTGATGAGTTGATCGAGTGTTTGTGCCGGCCCGTAGTCAACAAATGTGTCATTCCACTCGACCAGCACCTGCCGTTTCTCATCAGGCGGCATCAACGCATATTCATGAGTGCGCTTCAGAGGATCGGCAACGATGCTCTGCAGCAAAATCCGAAAGTGGTCCAGCATCCGCTCGATCGTCTCAGCCTCAAATAAGTCCGTGTTGTAATTCAGCAACACCATCAGTCCCTGACGGCTCTCCGTAACGGACAGCGTCAAGTCAAACTTGGCAGTCTTGATCTCCGTTCCCAGTTGGGCCAGCGTGAGGCCCGGCAGCTCGAGGTCGTGGAGCGGAGCGTTCTGCAACACAAAGGTAACCTGGAACAACGGCGAACGGCTGAGATCCCGCACCGGATCCAGCTCTTCCACTAACTTTTCAAACGGCAGGTCCTGATGACTGTGTGCGTCCAGCACCACTTCACGAACACGCTGCAGGAGATCTCCAAAATTCTCCGCGCTACTCAACTTCGTGCGCATGACAAGCGTGTTCACGAAGAACCCGATCAGTCCTTCAATCTCAGTACGATTGCGGTTTGCGATGGGTGTTCCGATACAGATGTCGTCTTGTCCCGTGTAGCGATAAAGCAACGTCTGAAACGCCGCTAGCAATGTCATGAACGACGTGACACCTTCACGCTGGCTCAACTGCCTGACGGCTTCCGACAACGCGCTCGGCAAGATCGTTGCCACCGAGGCGCCGTTAAAAGTCTGCACTGCCGGACGCGGATGATCGGTCGGCAGCTCCAAATGTGCGGGCGCATCGTGTAACTGTTTACGCCAGTAACCGAGTTGCTCGTCGAGTACGGCCCCACTGAGCCAGTCGCGCTGCCACAGGGCAAAGTCAGCATACTGCACCGGCAACTCCGCGAGCGGCGATGGCTGTCGCTTCAGAAACGCTGCGTAGAGACTCGTCACTTCGCGAATCAGCACGCCCATCGACCACCCATCACTGATGATGTGATGCATCGTTACAAGCAACACGTCCTCTTCGGTTCCGAGCCGCAAAAGCTTTACTCGCAACAGCGGTCCCGCGCTCAAATCAAACGGCGCACGCGCCTGGGTCTCGCTTAATAACTCCGCTTCGCGCGCAGGCTCTTCGTATTCACCGAGATCCACAACGTCAAGTGAGAATTCAGATAGCGGACGAATCTCCTGCGACGGCAGTCCATCAATGCTCGTAAATACTGTCCGCAACGTTTCGTGACGTCGCCAGATTTCAGTGAACACCTGCTGCAACGCATCAACATCGAGTTGCCCCTGCATACGAACTGCAGCATGCACGTTGTAGAAAGGGCTGTTCTGATCGAATTGGTTCAGAAACCACAAACGCTGTTGCGCAAACGAAAGCGGCACTGGTCCAATGCGCTCACGTGATTCAATGCGCGGCGCGAGCGCGATTCCCTTTTGTTGCTCTGCCTGGACGAACGCTGACAATCCGGCCACTGTCGGATTCTCGAAAAATCGCCGCAGCGGCACCTCCGCACCAACCATCATGCGAACGCGCGAGATCACCTGCGTCGCGAGCAACGAATGGCCGCCGAGTGTGAAAAAGTTGTCATGAATACCAACTCGCTCCAGACCCAGTACGCCAGCCCAGATCGCTGAGACCTCTTCTTCCAACTGATTACGTGGCGCCACATACACGCAGTCCGCACTTGGCCCCGGCAGCGCATTGCGATGGAGTTTGCCGTTGATGTTTCGCGGCAGCGCCGGAAGCGGAATGAATGCTGACGGCATCATGAACTCAGGCAACAACTGCGCGACGTGTTGTTTAAGCGCTCCTGACTCAACTTCACCAACGACATACGCGCACAAATACTTGTTCCCAATCGCGTCCTCTCGATCAATGACGGCAACATCCCTGACAGCTTCGTGAGAACGCAGCACGTTCTCGACTTCCGCCAGTTCGACACGGGCGCCGCGAATTTTGACCTGGTGATCTTTTCTTCCCACGAACTCGAGATTTCCATCGTCGAGCAGACGTCCGTAGTCGCCCGTTCGATGGACGATGTCTTTCGGGTCGCGGCTTAAAGGATTAGGAACAAAAACTTCCGCAGTCAGCTCGGGCTGGTTGTAGTAACCGAGTGAACGATACGGTGTGCGGATGAGAATCTCGCCCACTTCGCCGGGCAGGCACGCGCCGCCGTGCGCATCCACGACAACTGCCGCCACACCGGGCATCGGTTTTCCGATCGGAATGGAGCGGCGCTGTTTGTCGGAAGCGTTGACGAAGTAACAGAGCTTCGTCATCGTCGTTTCGGTTGCTCCATAAAGGTTGACGAGACGAATGCGCTCGCCAAACACATTGGTCCATCTGCCGACGTCGGCAGGCAGAAGTGGCTCACCGGCGAGTAACACGTAGCGCAAGGATTGGAAGTGATCACTATCCAGGCCGGCGTTGATGAGCGCACGAAACAGCGAAGGGACGCAGTGGACGACGTTAACGCGGCTCGCATCGATCCAATCTGCGAGGGCGCGCGCGTCGAGTTTGAGATCGCGGCTCTCGGGAACGCAGACTGTTCCGCCTAACGAGAGTGGTACGAATACATCTCTGAGAAATGCGTCCCACAGCGGAGAAGTCAGTTGGCTTACACGAACTCCCTCTTCAAGACCCAGCGCCTTGGTTTCCCAGGAAACGAAGTGGCTGATGCCCTTGAGCCGTCCGGCAATTGCCTTGGGTGTGCCGGTTGAGCCGGAACTGAAATAGATCGAGCAAAGCTGATCGGGATCCGATTCGATGTTTGGCTTTGACGTCGCGCTGTGTTTCGCATCGTCAAAACTAATGCGCTTCATCTCAGAATCGAAATCGTCGTTCTCGGCAATGCACAGGGGCGGCTCGATTTGCGCGAGCATTGCTTTGAGTCTGTTCGCTGGAAGACGTGGATCGAGTGGAGCGAAAGCACAGCCTGCCTTGAGCACGGCGATCATTGCCCTCGTGACGTGAACGGAATCGTCCGCCATGATCGCAACCACCGACCCCCTGGTGGCGCCCTCGGAAAGCAGTAAATTGGCCAGCCTGTTGGAGTCTTCTTCCAGATCACGGTAAGTGATCTGATGAGATCCACATTCAATCGCTACCCGCTCAGCATGCTGCTCCGCAGTGCGACTGAAAATGTCTTGAATGTTCTCGTACTTCATTGCGTACTCGCTCCAACAGCCGCAAAAGCTTCAAAGTGAGCCAGGTCTTTGGCGATTTCTGTCAGCGGATCGATACAGCGCTCCCCGAAATGTTTCGAGAGCAGATGAAATTCGGTACAGCCGGCGATGAAGGAGTTGACGCCGTATTTGTCGAGCAGCGATTCCACGAAATGACCTTCTTCAGCTAAGTTTCGATTTTGCTTGATCCGGTAGATCAGGCGATGGACCTCAGGCTGGTCCATTTCATCAGGCATGACGAAGAGGCCGGCAGTATCTCGCCAGCGCTCGTGCTTCTCGTAGAGTCTGAGTTGTCGCGCCCCCGTCGTGCAAAGCAACAGATGGCGTTTGTGAGAGGCTGCGACTGCGTCAAATATCACGTCCAGTAGCGAAACGATGCGCGCGCGCAAGTCGCTCGGAACTCGTGGCAGCAGATGGTGAATGGTGATGCAGCAGATCACGAATTGCGACGCGCCTGATCGTTGTAACTGCGTCAGGACATCTACCAATCGTGCGAGCAGCTCGTCTTCACCACCATTCAGAGATGCATCGGTGCGATCGGGGAAAGTGGGATCGGAATACAACACCACGCGCGGTGTCTCCTGCTCACGTTCCGGGTGACATTGCTCGTATATCGTCTTCACAAACTCCGCCGACGCCAGTGGTCCAAGCCCACCCACAATCCCAACTAAATCTTTTGACATTTTTGTTGCTGACATTAGGTTTTACGTTCAGAGTTCAAGCTTTAGCTTGTTCTTCCCACACAGCAAGCTAAAGCTTGAACTCTGAACGCGACATCCGATTATTCCAAAGGAGCGTTGAAGGCAGACGCTAGCTCGCGGCTTTTTTCGTTCGCGAAAGCCAGATACCGGCCCTGCGCAGCATCAACTAGAAGTGTCACGTAGCGTTCAGCCATCTGCGCGATTGTTGAAGCGTCGAAAAGATCCGTGCTGTAGAGGAACGTACACTTCATTCCCTTCTCGTTCTCTGCAACAACTAAACTGAGATCAAACTTCGCAGACGCTTCCTCAACGTCAAACCACTCGAGGTAAAGTCCTTGGAGAGGCATCGCTCCTCCGTGCGGCAAGTTCTGCATCACCATCAGCACCTGAAACAGCGGGTTGTTGCTGAGACTACGTTCCGGCTGAAGCTCTTCCACGAGTTTCTCGAACGGTACGTCCTGGTGCGCGTAAGCGCCAAGCATCGCTTCGCGCACTCGATTCACCAGCTCGCGAAAGCTCGGATTGCGACGCAGGTCCGTACGGATGACGAGCGTGTTCACAAAGAAACCGATCATTTTCTCCAGCTCTGCGCGTTGGCGACCGGCGATCGCGGTGCCGATTAGCATGTCTTCCTGCCCGCTGTAGCGAGACAGCAAAGCAGCGAAGCCTGCCAGCAGGACCATGAAGAGCGTGGCTTCTTCACGTCGTGCGATCTCTTTGAGTTTTGCCGTCACGTCGAGGGGAATCATGAACCAGTGAAGCGCGCCTTCGCGTTTGCCGTCTGGCGTGCGGGGCCGATCGGTCGGCAGTTCGAGACGCATGGGAGCGCCGCTCAATTGTTTGCGCCAGTAGTCGAGGTTCTCTTTGAGCACGTCGCCTTGCAACCACTGACGCTGCCAGATAGCGAAGTCGGCGTACTGCATCGGCAGCGGCTCAAGTGGCGAAGGACGGCCCTGCAGGAAAGCGCTGTAGAGCTGGACCATCTCGCGCACCAGGACACTCATCGACCAGCCATCCGCAACTGCATGGTGCAGCGTGAAAATTATGATGTGTTCTTCGGCAGCAACTCGCAGCACTTTCACACGCCAGAGTGGTCCTTTTGCTAAATCAAAACTGGTTTTTGCATCTGCCCGTCGCTCACAGTCCACTTCGCTCGGACTAAGATCAACAACCGGCAAGCTGACTTGCGCCGGCGGCGCGATCACCTGCACCGGCTCTCCATCGACATTGGCGAAGGTGGTACGCAAACTCTCATGCCGATTTACGATTTCAGACACGCACTTTTCGAAGACGGCGAGATTCAATGGACCAACCCACCTCACGCCGAGTGGAACGTTGTAGGCGATGTTCCCCGGGTCGAGTTGCTCGACGAACCACAACCGTCGTTGAGCAAACGAAAGCGGTGGCTGCGTGATCGATGGATCACGGCGCCGGATCGGTGGTGCATATCGCCTGGGCTCAGCTCTCATCACAGCATCAACCCGTGGCAACCATCACCGGCAATTCTTTCTCGTTGTGCCAGAGATGGGCCACGTTACCAAAATGTTCTTCCACCCAACTGTCGGAATAGATCGTGTCGAGGTAACGCTCGCCTTTGTCAGCGAAGATCGCGGCACAAGTGGCGCCCGGCGCGATCTCGTTCTTTACCTGCTCGATCGCCATCAGCACGGCACCGGACGATCCACCGGCAAGAATCGCTTCATCACGCACCAGCCGCCGGCAACCAACAACAGACTGGAGATCGGTGACGTGAATGCAACGCTCCGCCACATCAGGCTGATACAGCGCCGGACGAACCGCTGCACCGTGACCTGGAATCAGCCGCTTGCGGTTTGGGCCGCCAAAGATCACGCTGCCGACGGCGTCGACTGCGAAGATGCGCGTTTGCAATTTGTGCTCACTCACATACTCCGCACAACCGCGAATCGTGCCGCACGTACTCGTCGCGCAAAACAGATAATCAACTTCGCCGCCAAGCTCAGTAACAACCTCGTGCATCGTCTGGTAGTGAGCGATCGGGTTGTAAAGATGTGAATACTGGTTGGGCCAAAACGTATTTTCGGTTGATTCGAGGAGATGCTTGACGCGATTGAGTCGCGCTTGCAGGTACTCGCCGGTTCGTTTATCAGGCTCCTGAACGACATCGACCTCGGCGCCGTAAGCTTTCAACAAAAGCACGTTCTGCACAGTAGCTTTTGGATCGACCACGCAGATGAAGCGCAACCCGTAATACATGCAAGCCTGGGCCAGGCCAATGCCCATGTTGCCGGAGCTCGATTCGATCACGACCGTGCCCGGCCGGATCGCGCCACTGTCGATCGCGTGTCGAATGATGCTGAATGCAGGACGGTCTTTAGTGCTGCCGCCGGGATTCAATCCTTCCAGCTTGGCGTAGAGTTTGAAACGCGCGTCAGGTATCACACGCGACAATCTCACCAGCGGTGTTTTACCAATGGCTGACAACACACCGTCATTCATTTACTTTTGCAACCTTGTGTGACGAATTTTGGAAAATCTCTCTGCGTTATCTCTGCGTCCTCTGCGCCTCTGCGGTTTACATGCGTTTCTTTACCGCAGAGGCGCAGAGGCTACGCAGAGTCTCATTTGGCGCTGGAGGCCAGGGCAAGGACCTGCAAGTTCGAGAGACGTTGATTGGGATCGGCGACCACTCGTTCAAGCAGGTTCTGGTAGTGATTGAACAAGTGCCGGATGGTCTGCTGGTCGAAGAGGGCGGTGTTGTACATCACTGAGCCAATCAAGCCGTCCGCAGTTTCAGTGAGGAACAAACTCAGATCAAAAGGCGCGGTACTCACCTGGAACTCGAACGGACTCCAGGTGAGGCCGGTTAACTTCAGCGTCTGTGTGGGCGTGTTACCGAAGATGTAGACGGCTTGAAAGAGCGGATTACGATTCACGTCGCGTTTCACGTTCAACTCTCCCACCAGCTTGGCGAATGGCACGTCCTGATGCGAGTAGGCGCTGAGCGTGACCTCACGAGCGCGCTGCAGCAGCTCACGGAAAGTCGGGTCACCGCTGAGATCAGTTCGCAGCACCAGCATGTTCACGAAGAACCCGATCAGCTTTTCGGTTTCGAGGCGAGTGCGATTCGCGATGGGAGTGCCCACCACAATATCTTCCTGCCCGCTTTGCGAGTGCAGCAGGACATTGAACGCGGACAACAGGGTCATGAAGAGCGTCACATCTTCAGTGCGACTCAACTTTTTCAACCCCTGCGACAACTCAGCCGAGTAGTGCAAGGGCATGAGCGCGCCGCGCGGATCGTAAACGGCCGGTCGGGGCCGATCGAGTGGCAGCTCCAGCTCCGGCACCTCGCGCAGTTGTTCTTTCCAGTAGGCCAGTTGCGAGGTGAGCACTTCACTGCCCGGCTGCAATAGCTCCTGTTGCCAGTGGGCGAAGTCGGCATATTGCACCGGCAGCTCCGGCAGCGGTGACGGCTTGCCGGAGCGGTAGGCTTCGTACAGGGCCGTTACCTCTTCGACGAGCAAGCCGAGGGACCAACCATCGGAGACGATGTGGTGCATGGAGACGTGGGCGATGTGTTCCTGCGGACTCAGCCGCAACAAGCTGACTCGTAATAAGGGTGACTTCGCGAGTGTGAACGGGCGCAACGCTTCGATCACAGCCAGCCGTCGCGCCTCCGTTTCCCGCTCCGCGGCGGGCAGCGAGCTGAGATCAGTGAAACTGACGCGGAAAGCTTTCTTCGGCGCCACTACCTGCACCGGGGCGCCGTCCAGCACCGTAAACGAGGTGCGCAGAGTTTCGTGACGGCGCACGATCTCGTTGAAACTCCGCTCGAACACCGCCAGATCGAGCTCTCCTGCCAGCCGGAACGCGGAGCTGAGGTTGTAAGTGGGCGTGCCTGGTTGCAACTGTTCCCAGTACCAGATGCGCTGCTGGGCGAAAGAGAGTGGGCGGGTGTGGCCCTGTGACTGCCGCCGGATGGGCGGCAACGCGGCGGCGTGACTCACGCAGAGTTGCTCGTCGATATGCGCCGCCAGCTCAAACACAGTCGGATATTCAAACAGCCGTCGCAGCGGAATTTCTAAGTTGAAGGCTTCGCGGATGCGGGAGACGACGCGCGTGGCGAGCAGTGAATGACCGCCGAGATCGAAGAAGTTGTCGTGGGCGTTGACGTGCTCAACGCCAAGCACTGCTTCCCAAACACCGGCGAGCAGCTCGGCCGTGGGGCTCAGTGCTTCGGTGCGCACGTCTTCTTCGGCGGCGCTGCGTTGGGCCAGCAGCCGCAGACTGCGCCGATCGATCTTACCGCTCGGCGTGAGCGGAAACTGCTCCACCGTGACGAACGAGGCCGGAATCATGTACTCCGGCAGCCGCTCCTTGAGATACTGCCGCAACTGCGTCCCGGCGACAGCCTCA
>Ga0126311_10000007_pt1 | contig 145272 bp, 81 predicted proteins | sample Plot61_FD_92539 | JGI IMG/M metagenome (GOLD analysis project Ga0126311, IMG submission 92539) | Serpentine soil microbial communities from UC McLaughlin Reserve, CA, USA - Plot61 | ecosystem: Environmental > Terrestrial > Soil > Grasslands | place: USA: UC McLaughlin Reserve, Lake County... | reverse complement strand
GCTTGCTCGGTGCTGGTGGCTTGCCTGGCGCCGGTGGCTTGCTCGGTGCTGGTGGCTTGCCTGGCGCCGGTGGCTTGCTCGGTGCCGGTGGCTTGCCTGGCGCCGGTGGCTTGCTCGGTGCTGGTGGCTTGCCTGGCGCCGGTGGCTTGCTCGGTGCTGGTGGCTTGCCTGGCGCCGGTGGCTTGCTCGGCGCTGGCGGCTTGCCCGGAGCCGGTGGTTTGCCTGATGGAGGCTTGCCGCCGAGTACGATGCCACCTCGCGTCGGAGCTGGTGTGATTTTTTTCGTCGCCATATCTTCTTCTTCCTCCCGTGATGGGCCAAGACGATTGAAAAACAATGTGGGCGTGTGCCCGTCCTTAATTACGGTCTTGGATTGCTGTTAAGTGGCCGCCTGATGAACCGATCCAAATCAGGTTGCTTCGGCGTTGGAGCTGCGGTCGACGGTTGCACCGGTGTTTGTGGGCAGGCCCCGTTCACCGGCAACACGCCATTGGTTCCGCCACTCGCATTGCTGTTACTTCCGACACGGAATATACCCCATGGGCCTTGTGCTCCCTGAATTGGAACAAACGCTGTATACAGGTAGTCACCTGTTCGAGCGCGCTCACCACCAGCCGATTTGATCAGAATATCAGCGTGGTCCGACGAGCCATAATTATCTCGTGAGCCCAGCCACTGCGAGAGGTTTTGTTCTCCCAGTTGGGTGGAATTGTTGATATACGGATTTCGCTGCCAGTTGTGACCGTGTAATGAGAACACTTGCGATGTGCCAGTGCCGAACGTATGCAGCATCCGGAACCTGACCTTATCGCCGCCGGTCGCGGTGAAGATCGGAGTCTGGGGCTCTGCGTTAACCAGTTGGTTCGCCGTCATGCAGGAAAAGTCTGTGGTGGTAAATCCTGAATAACGGAAACCTTGTGGCTCTGTCCGGTAATTTACTGCGCTGGCATTGCCGCCCGCGATTCTCAGGTTATCGCTGAACATCGTGGTAAATTCGCGGAACATCGTCGAAGCCGGCAAGTTTACCGTCGCTGCTGCTCTGGTAACTGCCTGTGGACTCGCTGCTGCAATCGGTTCGCAACTTACCTGGGTGCCGTTTGGTCCATCACAGGTCCAGGTGGTGGCGGTCGCCGGTTCGATAATCATCGCTCCGAAGAGGCCATTGGGTTGCTGGTACATCAGATCCGAAGGAAACAGGTTGAGTGTACCAAACTCCACCGGAGTGTAAGTCAGGGTTCCGCCTGCACTGCGAGTGATCGTTCCCGCGTACCATTGATACGTAACCTTATTCCCGAAGGTCGCGAGCTGATCCGGCCGGCCCGATCTGTTCCAGCCGATATTCTGGCCCTGGCTTGACGCCGGATCGTAGCTGAGAAGCTGCGGGTGCAGTCCAGCTACTTTGGACATCTGCGACTTGAACACCGGCTGTCCATTCGCCGGGTTGACACCACTGAATGGCGGCGCCATGAACATCTGCTGTTGAAACACCGCTGACGATGGATCAAGCTTATTCGTCAGGTTCACGGTTACACAGTCACCTGCTTTAGCACGCAGAATCAGAGGCTCGACCGGGACACCGGCATTCAACTTACCCTGCGCGTTCAAGTCCTCCGTCCTTACGTACATCACGCCGCTGACACTCTTGAGCCCGGCCCCGCGAGTATTGAACGGAATCTCTCCGCCCAGCGCTCCCTGAGCCGTAACCGCGGTGACGTTGAAAGTTCGTGCCGGCGCGTTAGCGGGACAGGTCGCATACGTCACATTTGTACCTGGCGCAATCGGGTTGTTCGGCAATGCGGCTAACTTGTTCGCAGTCGCCGTCGGATCGTAAGAGCGGAAGAGTCCCCACATGCCGTTCGAGATACCAAACTCGTCCATGCTCGGACTGTAGAAGTAGTCGACACAATTCTTTTGCGACTGGCCGTCCGGACACTTGCGATTGGTATTCGGCGCTGAAGACGATGGAACTTTGAACAGGAATTCGAAGTGTTCCGAAAGACCCATTGCCTGAGCGCTGCGATAGCCGGAATTCTGCCACGATGGCTCAGAGAACCATCGTGGACCGGCGAAGTTGAACTGGTGTGCAAATACGTGCGCACCGACGAGTGTGCGAATCTGAACGTTATCGCCCTGATACGCCCGCAGCAACGGTGTAAACGGATCGCCGTTCGGTTGTGCGTTGGACGCCTGCTTCAACGACGAGTCGAATGCGTACGACATATCGTTTGCCTGCCCGACGCGCCATGCAATCGGATCGTTCCGGTAATTGACCACTTGCGTTCCTGGAGGTGCACCGGCTGTACCAGTCGAGATCAAATTCGGTGCTGATACAGTCGCGCTGCCTGAAGGAGCGTTGATGGCATAGGCCGGATCCGTCCATCCCTTCTTCGGATTCGGATCCTCCTTGCGCTTCGGCGGATTCGTGGTGCCGACGCTGGCCCACGCATACGCGAGCTGGAGATCCGCGAATTCCATCATGAATTCTCTGTAGCTCGAGGTGTTGTCGGCGGTCAGAATGTCGACTTTCCAACTGGTTGGTCCACCGTCCGAACGAATCGGAGGTTGATTAGCAGGCCGGCCCATGATCTGGCCAGTCTCCGGATCCCGCCAACTGGCGCCAGCCGGTTCTATGAGCAGTCCGGCATAAAGACCTGCCTGTTGGTGTGTGGACGGTCCGAAGTGATCGTGCGTGAAAACGGTGCGCATCGTACGGTCGTGGCCGGAATCGTCCAGTAACGGATCGATATACCAACGCTGAATCGTAGTTTGCGCGCCGAGCCAGCTTTGACATATCGGACGGAACGTCGGCGTCATTTGGTTAATTGGACATGGTTGACAGCGCGGATCAGTCGGATTAGCCGAGCAATTGAAGATGTCCGTTGGTGGCGGCTTCGGTGTCAGTTGTACCGTCGTATTGCCAACTTGCAAGCCACCAGCCGCGTTGATCGCGTGGATCTGGTCCTGCACGTCCCCGGGGCTAAAGGTTCCGTCTTCGTAATTGAAACCATTGCCTGCGCCGTCAGACGAAGTTACGTCAAACTTAACGAGGTGGATGTGCTGGCCGAGGATGTCTGTTGGTGTGCGCACCTGAAAATCGTCGACGGCATAGTAGTTCGGCACGAGATTGGTATGCCAATACTCGATGATGTCGCCAGTATTACCGCGGAAGAAGAGAGGCTCAGGTGGACGAGAGCCGGCTGGCGCGTTCACCGGATTGAAGTTAAGAGTTGGCTGCACATCTTTCCATAGCGATAGCATACGTTGCTGCGGGAAGTGCCAGCGCTTCGTGTTGAATGCGACATCGAGTTGAAATGCCGCGGCTTGATACGTTCGCTTCGTGCCCACTGGTTTTCCCTGGTCATCCACCGCCGGATCGGCGAAAGGCGCTCCGGGCATGGGACCAAGCGGCAGTCCATTCACGATGAAACCAAACGGAGTTGGCCCCGCACAATTAGCTGCTGAGCCATCCGGCAGGGACGTCGTATGACAGCGAACCTTGAAGAAGTTGATGGCTGCATTCTCGACGTCGGTACCCTTTTCAGGTAGACCAATTGCCTTGAGAGTCGCGAGGTCTTTACTCCAGTCAAACTGATCGTGACTTTCGTAAGCGACGGTGCCGCCATAAGAGACGTGTCGCGGCAAGCCACCATCCATCGAGCCATTGCTGTCCGTCGCGAAATCAAACGGTGGGTGTGGCGCGCGTGCACCGGCGATTCCGGGAATGTAATACGGAAAACCCGGATTCATGAGTTGATTGGACGGTTGAAACTGTCCCGTCATCTGCGTCCCGTTAAAGGCGCTGTTGATGACCGTACCGTTTAGCTGGGTTCCGTTCGCACAACCGCCAATCACGCTCAGTCCGTTGATCTGGTTGTTGTTGCAAGTGCCACCGATAACAACCTGACCACCAAACGGGATCGTCTGGCCATTTACCTTGACGTTGGTTTGAACTTGCGCGTAGGCAGGTAACGGAGCCATTGGCAGGGTTGGCATAGGCACGATCGCCGGCATCGGAGTTCCGGCTGTGATTTCGCCGTCCGGCAAAGCTCTCGATCCGGGAACGACCCGGTTTTGATTCGGACCGCTCGGAAAAACGTAGGTGCCTGACTCAAACGTATCGTGCGTGCGCCACATCGCCCACATGCCGGCAGCAAAGTGTGGATAGAAGTGACAGTGGAAGATTGAATCGCCGACGACTTTGTTCCGGTTACCGCTGCCGTTATAGGTAATCTCGAGCGTGTAGCTGGCGCCCGGGCTGATCATCTGGCTATCGAGGTAACTTGATTCATCGCTGTTCGGCGACTGAAGCCACTGGTGTGCATGCTGGTGGTGAACGTGCGTTACGTCGCGACCGCCATGAAGAATTCTGAATTTGACGTGGTCGTTAATGTAACTGTGAAAGACGTTCGACGGATCGTCGGGGAAGAATGCCGCCGTGGCTTTCATCGTCGGCGTCATTGAGTACGGGAAACCGCTACCTGGTGATTTTTGACCGCCGCACGGTGGCGAATTGAAGGCGGTCGTCGTCGTGCACGGCGCCTGCATTCCGGAGTTCGCCGGTTTATCAACCAGCATCGCCGGATCAGCGACAGACCATGCACTAAGGAAGAACTCCTCAAATTTGCAATCGATGCAGTCGCCCATGGGACCGACGCCGATTCTGTTCGCATAGACTTCAGCGGCGATTCCGCCCGATCCATAGTTGATGGCAAACGCATCATCGCCGGCCTCAACCACGTTCGAGGTGGTCGGATCCGTGAAAACGGGGAAGGCTTGAGTCACGACCGGAATTAATCCGCCGTGATACATGGTTGTGATCTCTCTGTATGGCTGCTTTCGATCCGGTGCCGCCGGATTCGCGCAGAAGTTCGGATCCATTGTCACAGACGGGAGATTTGGGTTGTTCTCCGCGTTGCAAGGCGGTTCAGGATTATTAGGTCCCGTGGTGCCCTCAAATCTGCCCGCGTTTGGCCCCGTGATGATCGCGGTCAGGTCAGTGTAGATAATCTCACCGCTGGAGCTCAGCATTTTGAGAATCGGAGTGCCGCTGCCGTCGACGGCGTTGTAGTTGACGAGCGGGTGATTATCCAGTGAGTTGAGCGCGCCGCTCGGAGTCTTGTTGACCTGAACCGGCGGCTTGCCCGAGAGCGTCAACGTGCAGGGATTAGCATTGCCGGGGCAGTTCAGCGTGTTGCCGCTGCCGAGGTTGCTGGCGTTGTAGGTAGCGTTATTCAGCTCCCTCGCCGTAACCTGGCTGCGATACCATTCTGACTTGGCCGGTTGCACATTGAGTGCTCCGAAGAGTCCGCGCGTGAGTTGTTTGCCTTGCGAGGTCGTGTCGCCCATCGTGTACAGCAAGTACGTGCCCTCGTTCTTCACGAAGAGAGTGTACTTTTGTGTATTGGGCGGCATGTTCGCTGGCGGAGGATTGACACTCGCCAAACTCGAATGGTTCTTGCCGGCGAATGAGCCATCGTCACCAGAGCCGGTGACCCACTCCATGCCCTGAACATGTAGAGACACCTCAGTGGTGCCGGTTTGCGCGAAACTCTTTTGTGCGTTGGTAAAGTTGGTTGTGGGTATTGCGTTGGTAAAGTTGATAGTCAAACAGTCGCCGACGTTGGCGCGCAATACGAGTGGCCGTGGTCTTTTACCCGGTCGCAGTTGAATTTGGTTATTAACCGTCACGGTGTCGCGCTGCAACACGAAGATCAGCCCGTCGGGAATGACGGCTCCGAGCCGGTTCAGCATGATCGGTTGCGGCATCGCGACTACGTTCGCGGTGATCTGGCGGCATGGCGGCACCGGCGTCGCCTGTGGCTTCGCGGCAGGTGCGGGCTCACCAGGGGGATCGATTTTGGTTTTATCTTCGGCAGTCGTAGATGCCACTTCTTCCAAAGACTGGATTGGTTTGGTTTCCGCATTAACAGCGGGCTCGCTAATCACATTGGAGTCCGCTTGAGTCTGTTTGGTCGTTGGGACAGGTTTCTCGTCAGTTGTTGGCTTAACAGTCTGGCCATTTGCCAAACCGCTAATCAGCAACACCAGTACGAAGAAGCCAATCAGATTCGACAGGACACCTTTACGGGGTAGCATCGTATGCTTCTCCTTTAGTTACGCTGAGTGAGCATTAATGGTAGATAGATCGAGCAACGTTACAATTGCGAGGCTAATTAGAAATCAATCGGTTCGGAAGTCTGACAAATGCAGACGTGAGAATCGTCGAAGTGCTTGGAAGACTGACCCTGTTTGGCGACTTTGAGGTTAGTGCTTTAAAGTCCTAAAGTCAATAAAATTTCGAATAAGTGTTCAGTTTGAATTACGCCGAAGGCGTTCGCTAATCATCAGCCCACGGTTCGAGCGAAGCGAGAACCCTGGGAATTTGTCGCCAACGATGAATTGAAACCCTATAAGGGTTCGCCAACCGTCTAACCCTTTCAGGGTTGCATCGCTAATGTAAATCGTAACCCAAGGTTCTCGCTGCGCTTCGAACCTTGGGCTAAAATTAGCGAACGCCTTCGGCGTATTCATCAAATTTCAAAACTGAAGGCACTACCAAATTTCGAGTAAGGGTTTAGTTTGAAATACGCCGTAGGCGTTCGCTAATCATCAGCCCAGGGTTCGAGCGAAGCGAGAACCCTGGGAGTTTGTAACCAACGATGAATTGAAACCCTGTAAGGGTTCGCCAACCGTCTAACCCTTTCAGGGTTGCATCGCTAATGTAAATCGTAACCCAAGGTTCTCGCTGCGCTTCGAACCTTGGGAGTTTATAGACAACGATGAATTGAAACCCTGTAAGGGTTCGGCAGTTGGCGAACCCTTACAGGGTTTCTGCGCTTTTATGTAATGGTCCCAGGGTTCTCGCTGCCGCTCCAACCCCTGGGCTGAAATTAGCGAACACCTTCGGCGTATTTCAACTGAATCAACTCACTTATGGTTTGAGGTGTCTGTCATCACCTTTATTAGTACAGTGGGTGACGAGAGTCCGTAGGTCCTGGTCCAAACGTTGGCGGGATCGTTGCCGATCAGAATCATCGAGGTGTGATCGGTTTTGTTGCCGACGCCGGCGCCGAGTTGGCGGAGCAGCGTATCAATGTCGGATTTTGTCCCCGTCACGAAAGTCCAGCCGGGTCCTGCCTTAAACTTGCCCGCGAAGTCACGTAACCTTTCCGGTGTATCAACCGTCGGGTCAACGCTAACTGAAATCAGTTTTACATCCGACTGCGATTTTTCAAGTTCGACTTGAACACGACGGAAGGTTGCAGTCAGCACCGGGCAGACGTTTGTACACGTCGTGAAAATAAAGTTGATCGCAACATTACGACCCTTGATGAGATCGGAGTAAAAATTCAACGACTGACCATTTTGATCGTAGACCCGCACATCAGGAATTTGTGACGACGAGAAAGCGTATTGATCCTGCGGTGTGGGAGAGGGCGTTGGCGTAGGACTCGGGGCGGAGGTGCGTCTCAGTGTCATGCCGCACTTCGGGCACTTACCGGGTTTTTTGGAAGTAACATCCGGGTGCATCGGACACGAATAGACGACTGGCTGTTGTTGCCTGCGTTGCGCGAAGGCGGCCGCGCCGGGCATTGAGATTGCAAAGGCGGCAACAATTGAGAATGTGAGAAACGCTTTAAGTAACATACGCTCACTGCCCGCTTTTCATTTGATCGTTAATGACGCTCTCCACCACTTTCACTAACTCTTCACTCTTCGCCAGTCCGAACGCCTTCTTCCACAAACCCGTGCGCTCGTTGCCGATGATGAAGATATTCAGGTGATCCTGCTTATCTGGCACAAACTGTCCGATCTTCTTGAGCGCGAAATCAACGTTCTCTTTCGTTCCCGTCAGAAAAAACCAGCCCGGCTTTGCGTTAAGCTTCTTTGCATATGCATTGAGCGCAGTCGGCGTATCAACCGCCGGATCCACGCTGATCGACAGGATGTAAACATCTTTGCCAAGCCGATCACCCAATGCCTCCTGCACCTTCGCCAGATTTTGATTCAACGGTAAACAACTCCCCTGGCACGTCGCGAAAAAGGAATTGATGATCACCACCTTGCCCTGCAGAAGATCGCTATAGAACCTCACCTTTTTGCCATTCTGGTTAATCAGCTCAACGTCGGTGAAGTATTTGTGTCCGGGCGAGTCGGGCGTGGTTGCCGGTTCTTGCGCCTTGCTCGTAGCGAGTAGCAGCAAACATAGAATTGCGGCTGTTATGACGCGATTGATGGTCATGACTAATTACTCCGATTAATTGTTTGCGGCAGTGCCGTCTTTAACTGCTTCAATGGTGATGGGCCGGACGTGATTATATTCAATGTCCAAAGAGGGACACTGGAAGTAGACATAATAGATGCCCGGCTGCGGCGGCACAAAATTTATCTCGTAAACACCGTCGCCCAAAGACTTCGCCACTTCGCGATGCTGCCAAATACCCGGCGCAAGAAAAACGAGTACGCCGATGTCTTCTGCCTTTTGATTGGCCGAACCGGAAAACGTCGCCTTGAAGCGCACTTTGAAACTGCTGCCCACGCGAGCTGTCCGTTCTTTCCACAACGGCTCGATCTTCATCGTCGCTGTTGTCATCGCCGGGTGATCCGGATCTTCAACGACCTTCAGGTTGAAGCAATTCACCACGCGAGGTGAGTCCAATAGAAATGCGACGTCGTAATCTCCGGATCCGTTGACCCTGACCACAGTTGAGTACACTCCCGGATCCGTTTCGACGAGGCTGTTGTCGAGCACCAGCAGAGCCTTGGGATCGCGGCGATAGTTTTGGAAACTACCCATCGGAGCCGCCATGCCCTCCGAGTAGTAATAGATCATCTTATCGGCTGGATTTGCGACTAACACCGCGCCGTCTTCAGGAGCAGGCACGATCGCGTCCGCGGACGAGTTGGCGCCCGAAAGTTTGGGGGCTTTTTCTCCGGCCGGAAAGCGACTCACTGCCGCTTCCTTCGCAATGTTTGCGAGCTTGATCATGCTCACGAACTCACTACCTGAGCTCCGCACATAAGCAAACTGTCTTGTGAAATTAATCTGATCGGGCGCCGGGCCGACCGGCACCACATGCAGCAGACGGTTTGAAGCCGTGTCGAAGATGTAAACCAAATTCTTCACAGCATTCACGGCGAACCCGAAACGATGATCGGGCTCGATGCGAATCGATCGTAAGCCCGGCTCGGCTTTCATCCGCGCTGTGACTTCGAATCGCACGCCATCAACAGCGACGATAGTTCCATCACCTTCATTCGCGACGTAGAGCGTTCTGCTCAGTGGAGAAAAAACAAGGGAAGCAGGCTGTGCTCCGGTGGGAATGTTCTTCACGAGCGCAAGGTTTCGCACATCGATTACCGAGAGCGTGCCGTCGGTCTTGTTCGTTACGAAGGCGGCGCTGTCGTTCTGTGTGAAAGTGATCTCGTGAGGTCCAACGCCCGTTTTGATTGTGGCTACAACTTTCCCCGATGAAGTATCGATAACAGTGACACCGGTGTTTTCATTACTCACCCAGAGGTAACGGTTGTCATTTTGCAGAGCCGTACGCATTGGTTTCGCACCGGCATCGATACTTGACACGATTTTCCATGAGCCGGTGTCGATCACGGCGACTTTGTTTGCTGCCGGCATCGAAACATAGAGCCGTCGTTTGTCAGCGCTCATCACCCAATCTTCGCCTGCTTCGGGGAGAGGGACGAGCGTGTAGAGTTTGCTGCCACCGAAGCCTGAGAGCGGATCGATGACGGAGATATTCGGCTCCCGGTTAAGGGCTAAAATGAAGTAAGCGTTGAGATCGATGTCGGGTCGTCGATTAAGACTGGGTTGTAGAAAGGATTGGATCTTTTCGCGACACTGGCGCGCGTCAGTGGGCTGTCCTCCGACACGGCGATCGATCCATGCGGCAGGACGAAGACTGCTGAGCGCTTTACCGCTATTCGTATCAACGACCTTGAAACGCACCGTAGCCTCTCGGCCGGCCAACGGTTCACCCTTCTTACCTTTTCCGTCAACACTGAAATTTACCGAGATGCCTTCCTGTGTGTAGGTTTGTGATGTGTCAGTGGGTTTCTGCTGTGATTGCACAGTCAGAGATGCTCCACCGGCGATTAGCGTAAGCAGAAGTATGGCGATTTTTAATGACATGGGCGTGACTGGAAATTATGTGAGCTGCTTGTTATTTACTGATTGAACGTGCAGTTGGAGAAGTATAGCGTAGCCTGCTGAAAGTTAACACCGGAATGGTTGGCAGTTCTTCTCTGCGCAGAGATCAAATACCGGCGAGGCGGAGCTCGTTTAGTCTCAACTGGACGAATTGTTGAATCTGCCGGGCACAAGCAACATATGCCGCCATGCCTTTGCCGATCGGATCGTCGACATCGACTTCGTTGCTGAGACAATAAGTTTTGCCTTCAACTCCCGGCAGCATCTCGACGACGGCCTTCCGGTGCGCCTTCGTCATGCAGAAGATCAACTCCGCTTCGGCAGCAAGCTCGGGTGTCAGGTTTCGCGCTGCATGAGGTTCCACCGGCACACTCAGTGAGCGCAATACCTCCGCTGCCTCTTCCGTGAGCGGTGCGCCGACGCGCGCCGAGACTCCCGCGCTCATCGCGCGCACGTTAACAGTCTCCAGTGATTTGAACGGAATGCCGAGTCGCCCCGCGATCTCCGCATTCGCAATCGCCGCCGCCATTGGTGAGCGACACGTGTTGCCGCTGCACACGAAGAGAAACAGGCGCTGCGGTTGGAGCGGAAGCGGTGCGAATCCGAATGCGCGTTTGACCTTCACCCAGTAACGATCGAAGTGATGCAGCGGCGACAGAAATCCGAGCGCGACGACGAGGAGGCTGGCGCCAACACTCTGCGCTGAGGTGGGAGCACTCTGGTTGAAGAAGTACGCGATTATTGCTGACGCCGTGAAACCGGCCAGCATAGACGAGCCACAGTGCATCGGCACGCAGAACGTGTTCTCGCGTCGATCGAGAAAGATTAGCGTCGTGCAGACACAAAGCGCCGCATAAGACAGGCCAACAAGCACGGCAAAGAGAGCGCCGGGCGTCGTTACAAAACTCGTCAAGCCGGTGCGGAACCCCAACATCACATCGGTCGCACCGATCAATGACAGCACGATCAGTGTGATCACGAGCAGCGGCGACGCCACCAACTGCTCCTCAACAAAATATCGCAACGTCGCTTCACGTTCGTCTGACTTCGCGAGGCGACTCATAAACTGTAGCTTGAAAAAGTAAGCCGCAAGGTAAGCCGTAACGTCGATCAGCGCAGCGAGCGTGAGTGTGTAATTCGACGCGTCACTCAGCGCCGTGAGAACTGCCGCGAGACTTACAAACATCGCAGTCCATGAAAACCAGCGCACACGACGACCAACGATGCGATCGACAATCGGCGCGATGACGAGTGTGCCGCCCCGCAGGAATACGAGCACGAGCACGATCGAAAGCCCGCCAAACGTAAACGCGAGTGTGGTAGTGCCCATGATCGTCGCCAGGCACACGCCTGATAGAAACGTGAGCCGCCGCGGAAAGGGAACCTGCACGCCGAAGAATTCACGACGACCGGCATACTTCCACCAGCCCATCACGGTGATGAATCCGAACATGCCGATCACGGTCGCGATCGCCGAGATCGGCAACAGCACCGGTCCTGCAACCGGAGCGCCCGTGAGTAATCCACCGGAGAGAGCCTTCGTCAAGCCGCTATAAGGTGTGTAAGAAAGATAGTAACCAAGACCGAGAGCCCAGATTCCGAGTCCGTACCTGCGATGTTTCGTGAGCATATTGCACCTACGGTTTATAAAACGATGGATCGTGAGTCAGACCGAGTATCGATTTACCAATCGTCGCGAGAATTTGATCGTCATTGTCGTGACGAACGTAGAAAGAAAGATCGCGATAAACGCGCTCGAGCGAGCTCGGACGAATCAAACAACGCGCGCCACAAGCGCGAATGCACTGCTTGACCGTGTCTTCCGCGAGATGCTCGACGACGTGTCGCGCCCGGCTGCCTGCAATTTGCGCTTCGAGATACCTGCCAGTCTCCCAAAGTCGCGCGACGTGTCGCAGCCACAGATGCGCTGTCTCGACATTCACAGACATCTGGCCGAGGTGATGCTGCACGTACGGATCGTTGATCTTGTTTTGCGTGGTGATGTAGTTGAGGGCGTACTCGTAAGCGGCTTCGGCGGCGCCGAGGAAGGTGGCGGCGTAGTGCGGAATGAAGCACGTTTGCCAGCCCTCCTTTAAATATTGTCCGGGATAGCCGATGAGATCATCTTCGGGGATGAACGTGTTGCGCAGGTGGACCATGTGACTCGCCGTCGCGCGCATGCCGATCGGATCCCACCACGACGTATCGATCTCGACGCTCGGATCGGAGAGATTGCACGCCATCATCAACACTGAATCGGCGCTCGTCGCATCGACGTGCCTGACGCCGCCTGGTCCTGCAGTGTTGACGAGCAATATCGCCCACTGCGCGCCGCCCGCACTAGTTGCAAAAGCCTTGTTACCGTCGATGATGTAACCGCCGTCGACTTTCTCGACAGTAGTGCCGAAGCGCGCCTGTTCACCGGGCTTACGGGCCTGCGGCTCACCACTCCACGCCACCCACTTCTCGCCGCGTTCGACGACGCCTTTGAACCAGCGAGACTTTTGCTCTTCGGTGGCCATGCCGTCGAGCAGCACGAGTGAGTTGACGTGACCTTCCCAGCAGCGCGCGAGCGACATGTCGGCGCGCGCGATCTCTTTGGTCATCATCCAGAGAGGGAACACTTCGCCTTTGTATGGACCAAGACCGTAGCCGCCGTGTTCCCTGGGCACGACCGGAGCGAGCAGTCCGGCGCGGAATAGATCGTCGAAGTCTTCGGCAGGGAAGGCTGCGGTGCGATCGTATTCAGCCGCGCGCGGTGCGAAGTTCTCGCGCGCAAGCAGGGAGACGCGATTGATCAGTTCCTGTTGCTCGGCGCTGAGATCGAGCTGCGCGTAGGAATCAATTTTTGTGGCCGTGGTTGTCATGAGACAGGATTACAAGATTTTCATGATCTGCGGGATAGGCATTTCTTTACCCGTCATTAGACGAAACTGGTGACTTACCTGTGTCACGAGCACGTCTCGACCGTCGATCGCGAGTTGTTGGCGCGCGCGTGTCGTATCAACTAAAGGCGTCGGTCGCGCGCCGTAGGCGAGATCGATGACAACCGCATCGTTGCTGAGTCGCTCGACTGCAAACGGCGCTTCATCCGTGTCACGCCCGACCGGCGTTGCATTCACAACGATGTCATAACCCTCGGCGTCGAACTCGCGCAGAGGAATATACTGCAAACCGAGCAACGCTGCTGCGTGTTCACCGCGCTCGGCGCCACGATTGATCAAGGTCACCCCCGCGCCTGATTGAACGAGCGCCGCCGCGATCGCGCGTCCGGCTCCGCCACAGCCGATCACTGCCGCACGTTTCTCTTTCACATTCACACTATAGACCACGTCCGGATCGGTCGTATCCGCCGCCCACCACCCGTTGTTCCGGACGAGTATGTTTGCTGCTTCAGTCTGCCGCACCATGCCGCTGACTGTCTTCGCGGTCAGCACTGCTTCTTCCTTATGCGGCGAAGCGACAGTCATGCCATTGATCGGTATCCCAAACTCGTCGAGCTTTCGCGACGTGACAAACTCGCGCCAGAACTCAGCAAACGACTCGACGCGCAAAGACACAAACAACGCTGCATGGTTTGTCGCGCGATACGATGCATTGTGCAACCGCGGCGAGAGCGAATGAAAGATCGGATTGCCGATAATGGCAAACAACTCTTTCGCCGGACGCACTTCAGGAAGACCATAATCAGCGATCAATTTGCCGATCGACGGCTCCATATCAGCGGCAGAACCACCGCTGACGAGGCCGAAGATCGCGGGCGAACCGAGATGCAACGCAACCACTCGATTCCAGAAGCCGAGCGGACCGTTTGAGAACGCGATCGTGTCCGTACGGTTCAGCGATTTCAGTAACGAGAGCGGTAGAAACTCTTCGGCGATGGTCTCGGCAGTCGTGACGATCTTGTAAGCGCTTGCCGGAACAGACGAGAGCTGTGTGAAGCGATCATTCAGTTCTGATAGATCGTTAACCCTTCCATACCATGAAAGCAGGCGCTTCTCGGACGGGATCAATGCCAACAATTCTTCCGAAGCGTCTGTTTCGACTTCCAGCTCGATCCGATCGTAAAAACGCGCGGCAGTTTTCAGACGTTCAGAACGATTTAATGCAGTACAGGCTTCAGTCCTGAAGGCATACAGCAGCCGACCCTTAAAGTGACTGCGCAGCCACTCAGGATCGATGTCGCCAACACGATCCGCGCGCACTTCCAACCATTCCACCGCGTCCGGCAACGCAGTCAATTCCGCTCCATCCGGTGAAGGATGATCGAAAAGAGTGGCGATTAGTGAGGCTAGTGGCATAGTAATAATCTTTACTCTGGTGATTACGTGAGAGGTGCAGACGTTAGAATCGAGCGGCGTAAATATACTTTGCTTGCAGTTATTAGTCCACAAATTCCGTGGCCGGTTGTTGCCGCGCGCAAGAATCGCTATGCTTAGACCAAAAAAGGAATTCGGCCTAACATGGAAGAAGATTCGACGGACAAGATTTTCGCGGTGAACCCGCCACCGCCTGACTATAATCCCGTAAAACAAGCGGTCAAAAGGGCGGAAGAGCTTGGGGAAAAACCAATCGCCACCACGCTGGGTTACTTTGCCACTATGCCCGCCTCGACCGGCATCATCGCCAATCCGGTATTGCACCACACACCAGTCGATTGCAACGGAACCACCATCACTCTCGACATCCGATCGTTCACGATTCGGGGCACTGTGCCCGAGTCAGACATCGTAGCCGGACGGGTTGGTCCAATCGACGTCATTTATACGGGGCTTTTTGGTTCACAGGGCGACGCAAAAGAGCTCGCGGCTTTTATAGATCAAAAGTATTTTCAGAGTCTTTCCGGTTCGTTGATCGAAGATGTGGCGGCGTTTGTTAAGAAATTTCCCGAACTCGGGCCGGAAGTCGCAATGCACCACTTTTCGATCCTCTCCAAAGCGAAGCTTGGTCGTGAGGAACACCAGGATCGCGGCATGCACGACGAGCGCGATCCCGAGTCGATGCTCATCGAGATGATCTCGGTTCACATGGCGAACGTGGCGGTTGGCGGCGTGTCGGCCTACATGAATCATCTGCTGCTCGATAATCCGCAGATCACAGAAGCCGAGCTTGCCGGCTCGGTGCGGCAGTTTATCGACGACGAATCGAAAGAGAAGCGAAACGCGTTTCAGGTTAGTTACAGTTTGATTCTCGGACACCACGCCAACGAGCACGAGCGCGAGATCCTCGAACGCATGGGAACGATTCAGATCCATCATGGTTCCGCCGGGTCGAGCATGGTGGCGCGTTACATGGCGACGTTGCACACGTTTTCAGTCGCCGATTTCTTCATCGCATCGCAGATGGCGCTGGATGGTGCGCGACACTTTGGCGCGATTCACGACATGTCAGACTTCGTTCAGGAGCTTGAGCCTCTGACGCCCGAGCAACGAAGCGAACGAATCAAAGAGAAGATGTTGACAGGTGGATTGCCGACGTTTGGTCATCCGGAGATCGCTGCAGCCGGCAGGGGCAATCAGGTGCAACAGGATCCACGGCCCGCGATCTATATCGATCCGGTATTCAAAGCGATCGACGCGGGTCAGTTGAGTATCTCGGAGCGGCAGCACGAGCGGCTTGCAATCGCGCGACTGATTTATCTGACGGCGTTCGTGAATGGTGTATTGAAACCGGGGAAGGAAGACAGCCCGCCCTTGCGACTCACTGCGAACACGGACTTTGGTGCGTGGTGTGTGCAGGAGGCTCTGGGTGTTGAGGAGCCGGATCGGACGTTGCTGACTTACATCTTCCGTGGCTTTGGCTGGATGATGGACGGGCGCGAGCAGTTACAGCAGAAAATGATCCGACCGGTGATCGCGCCCGATCCGCAGATCGTCCCGAAGTCGAGCGACGATCCGACCATACCTGATTTGGTGGCGCGAGTTCATAAACGGTTGACGCAGGACGAGCCCTTTAAGGCTCACAAATAACAACAGAACCGAGCGCGGTAGCGCCGGGTCAATTTCACCATACAAGCGTGTTTATGAGATTGACCCGGCGCTACCGCGCTCGGTTCTGTGCGGTGGCTACATTCCGATTCCTTTAAGATGATACCGCTCAGTGTCGTAGTAACAATCGACGTCTACGAGCGTCATCTTTCCCTGCACGTTTGAAAGATCTACGAGCGAGAAGTCACACGCTGGCGCGATCCCGCGCACAGAAACCATCGTTCCGAAACGACCCTCGGCGACGGCTTCCGCCGCTCGCGCCCCAAACATCATTCCCATGATCCGATCGACCGGGCTCGGTGCTCCACCACGCTGCGGATGACCAAGCACGACCGCGCGTGACTCGTATGGAGTATGCGCAGCAATCGCCTTCGCCAACACTTCACCGACGCCCCCGAGTCGCACGTGTCCAAAGGCATCACGACGATCGTCCAGCGTTACCAGCTCGTCACCTTCTGCACACGCACCTTCAGCAACCACGATCACGGAATAGCGTGGCAGTTGCGTTCTTCGTCGCAAAGGATCGATCTCGCCGAGTCGCGCGCCGAGCAACTCGAAAACTCGCCCGTATCGGAACGGATGTTCCGGGATGAGGATCATGTGCGCTTGTCCCGCGACTCCCGACCAGAGCGCGAGATGTCCGGCGTGCCTGCCCATCACCTCGACCACCTGCACCCAACCATGCGAGCCCGCCGGTGTGCGCGATCGTTCGAGCACTTCCGTGATGTTTCGCAGCGCCGTGTCAAAACCGAGTGTGTAATCGGTGCCGGCGAGATCTTTATCAATCGTCTTGGGAACACCAACAATGCGCACGCCCTTTTGCGCGAGACCGGCAGCAACACCGAGCGTGTCTTCGCCGCCGCAGGCAACGAGCGCATCAAGTTTCAAGCGCTCGATGTTTTCGATTACTTCCGGCGAACGATCCGTCAATCCTTCTCCTTTAAAAGGATTCGTGCGCGACGAGCCGAGATTCGTGCCCCCATCCCGATCCCAACGACGCACTGCTTCGCGACTGAGCGGCAGCGTGTCAGGCAACGGATTCAAAAGGCTGCGCCAGCCATCAAATAACCCCACCACTTGAATCCCAAGCTCCGAGCCCCGGTAAACCAAACCTTTAATAGCGGGGTTCAGACCCGGCGCATCACCACCGCCAGTCAAAACCCCGACCCGCTTCGCTTCTGCCATAGTCTCCTGAAAATCCGCCTTTTTGTGTTAATCCGTATCTAAATTCAGCCTTACCTGCCCACGTCCTTCATTAGTACCACGTCGCTCGTGATCACGCCGCGAGAGGTCACGATGCTGCTGTCTTTCAACCAGCCAAACGCAAAGATCTTGCCTTCGTCGAATTTTGTTAACTGCTTCGGTGCGCCGCCCTGGAACGGTTGTCCCCAGAGATTGTCGAAGCCGCCTGCATGGTCCACATAGACGAGATACTTCCCATCGGGACTCCAATGCAGCGGCGTGTCCCATTGAACCTGCACCGTCTCCGCAACGTCAAATATGTTGAATGTCGCACCACCTTCGAAATTGATCACTTTCAAACGCCAGCGCGAGTTTTGCTGCCCATCGTTGTACCAGAAGGCAATCAATTTTCCATCCGGGGAAACGGCCGGCCTGATCGCGATGCCGTCCGTGACTTTTTCGGGCGTGCCAGCGTCGATCGAGACACGCCAGAGCGTGTATGGAGTGTCCGGATCTGAGTGCTGGAAGTAGACCCACTTGCCGTCTGGAGAAAAAGTCGGCCACGTGCTCTCGGTCACGTCAAACGTCAACTGCTTCGGACTACTACCATCGCGATTGATTCGCCAAACCTGAAAGACACCGGTGCGATTTGAATGGAAGACAACGTAACGATTGTCAGGCGAGACAACGGGCGCATAATTCCGCCCGCCCGCCGACGTTAGCGGCCGCTCGTCGCCGCCAGCTGCAGTCATCTCGAAAATGTCAGCAATGCCGCTCGCGTCTGAGGCGTAGAGGATCTTGTCGTCAGGTGCGATCGAGAGATCGTAGTACCGGCTGGTGCCGGAACCGATCGGAGTTGGTCTCGAGTCATTTGGACGGAGCTGCCACAATCGCGAAAGCGTTTGTGTTTGCACCGTGATGAGCGCGCTGCCATCCGCGCGCAAACTCAATTCACGGTAATCACTGAGATCGCTTGTGAGCGTGCGTTGTGATCTGTCTCGAAAGAGCTGCCAGATCTGCACGAAGGCCGCGCCGTGAGCTTTCCCCAGCATGATCACGCTACTACCGTCCGGCTGTACTGTGACACGTCCGATCTCGTCAAACTTCTGCGGCGACAGAGGAATCGTGCGTTCAGCGCCATTCGTCAGATCCTTCTCATAAAGTGTTACTGAATAATTTGACGACGTGTCGCCGGTGTAAGACGGATTTGAGCTGACGATCGGCAGCATCAGTGTTTGATTGTCCGCGGTCCATTCGGGTCGCGAGAGTGGATCCCAGCCGAACCGCTGCGGCCATTTGCGCGTGCCGACCACCTGTTCACTACTGCCGTCAGCGTTAGCTACGAGCAGTGAGTCGCTTTGCGCCTGTCGATCGAAACGAATGAAGGCCAGTCGCTTGCGATCGTGCGAAAGCGCAGGCAGACCTTCCTGCAACTCGATTTTCATCGCTGCCGCCCCGATCCCGAGTACCGGCAGACGGTAAATCTGTCCTGCATCGTTGCGCGCGGACTCTGCATAACCAAAATAGACGTAGTTGCCGTCCGGCGAGAAAGCAACGCCCAGATATCGTCCCTCTCGCGGCGCGATGAGCTGCGCGTTGCTATTTATGTCGACCTGCCGCAGCCACAGGCTCTCTTTCCCACTCCCGCCGGTTACATAAGCAACATACTTCCCGTCAGGTGAGATCGCGCCCATCAGAGCGTTTCCGTTTGTCGTCAGCTTCGTGACTTCGACCCGTTCAAACGGCACGCGCAGCTTTGTTTCCGGGCGCGCCTTCATCTTGTAAAAACCGTAACCCGCGAGTGCAAGGACGATCGCGGCCAGTGCCGCCAGGCCGATCCACGTACGATTACGAGCCGGTTTGTAAATCGTCGTGCGCGCCTGCTTCAGCTCATCAGTCTCAACCTTCCGATCGCGGCCAACTGATGCACGTGCGTAGTCGACCGAAGCCGTTGCCGGCATGATCGAGCGCTCCAGCATCGAGTTCATTTCCAACTCTCGACGCAGGCTGCGCAGATCGATCGCCATCTCCTTCACGATCTGGTAGCGCTCGTTTCTGTCTTTTCGTAATGCTTTTTTGACGATGCGTTCCAGCTCGGGCGGCGCGCCCTCGACGTGCTGAGAAATCGGCGGCTGATCTCGTTCGACGATCGCAACGACAACGTCGGTCGGAGTCTCGCCTGTAAACGGAGCCCGGCCTGATGCTATCTCGTAAAGCACGACGCCGAGACCCCAGATGTCTGTGCGCTCATCGACAGCTACACCGCGCGCCTGTTCCGGCGACATGTAAGCCGCCGTTCCGATCACGACGCCCGGCGTCGAGTGAAACAACAACGTCGGCATCGTGGTGGTGGTCGCGCTCTTGTGTCGCTCGGTAAGTTTGGCGAGTCCGAAGTCGACGATTTTTATGTAACCTTCGGGACGGATGATGATGTTCTCGGGTTTGATGTCGCGATGGACGATGCCCGCTTCATGTGCGGCGATGAGACCTTCAGCGACCTGGATCGCGATGTCGAGCACGTCGCCGAGCTTCATCGCCTGGTTGCGGATACGCTGGCGCAAGGTCATGCCTTCGACATACTCCATCGCGATGAACGGTCGTCCATCGTCTGTCTCGCCGATCTCATGGACCACGCAAACGTTCGGATGACTCAGTCTCGAAGCCGCTCGTGCTTCCTGAGTGAAACGACGCAGGCGCTCGGGATCTTTACTGACGAACGTTGGCAGCACTTTCAGCGCGACGCGACGGCCGAGGATCGTGTCGGTAGCGAGGTAGACTTCACCCATCCCGCCTTCGCCGATGAGATTCACGATCTGGTAATGCTTGACGCGTTGCCCGGGCGTGAGTTTTTGTTCGAGATCGGCGTGTGCCACAGCGGGCGATTCCATGAAGCTGCCGGCGACTTCGTACGAACGCAGCAACGACTCGACTTCTTCACGCACGTCGGCGTCGCCGTCACAGGCACGATCGAGAAATGCTACTCGTTCATCGCCCTGACGCTCGAGTGCGCCGTCAAATATTTCCTTCACACGTTGCCAGCGTTGCGGATCGCTCATTTACGAACAAGTGTTATCCACAGATTACGCAGATTATCCGTGTAATCTGTGGATGGCTTTTAAATTTCTCTGCTCAATTCGCGGTGCAGCCAGGCTTTGGCCATACTCCAATCGCGTTTGACAGTGGCAGGGGAAATTCCCATCACTTCCGCCGTCTCTTCAACCGTCAACCCACTAAAGAAACGGAGCTCGACAACTCTACTCTGTTGCTGGTCGATCTCAGCGAGTCGAGTCAGTGCTTCATCCAACGCGACCACATCGAGATCCTGCTCCTGCACGGGAATAGTCGCGTCAGCAAGTGAAACTTTTACATCAGAGCCGCCGCGTTTCGCGCGCTTCTTCGTGCGCGCGTGATCGACGAGTATGCGTCGCATCATCTGGGCTGCGATGCCGAAGAAGTGTGCGCGATTTTGCCATTGCACGTTGCGCTGATCTACGAGGCGCACGTAAGCCTCGTGAATCAGCGCCGTGGTTTGCAGCGTGTGCCCTGCCTGTTCTCGACGTAGATAACGCGCGGCCTGCTGACGAAGTTCGTTGTAGACGATGGGCATCAGCTTATCGAGTACTTCCTTATCCCCGCGACCGTAGCCCACGAGCAGCTCCGTGATGTTTTCCCCACCTTCCTTCACATGGCTGAGCATAACGCTTTTGGGACTTTTGTCCTATTTGTAGCTTGAGCCCGTTTTCCGAAGACTGTCGCGTTAGTAAGTGGAGGTAATTATGAAGAACAAAACTTACAGAATAGTCGCCATTTTCGGCATTTTATTAGGGTTCGCGGTTGCGGGCTACGCGCAGGCGCCGAGCAAGGTGGAAGTGAACATTCCTTTTGAGTTCTCCGCCGGCAAAACAACGTTGCCGGCCGGTATTTACAACATCAAGCGAATGTCCGGCAACACCGTGACCTTGTGCAGCGAAGATGGAAAGTCGAGCGTGATCCTGAACGCACCCGTCACAAACAGCTCGACTGATCCCAATGCGGTTGAGCGCGTCGTGTTCGATAGATACGGCGATCAATACGCACTCGCCCAGATCTGGCTGACTCCTGACACCGGGAGACAGATTTGGACCAATAAGAAAGGCACGAAATCTGAGCGCATCGAGATCGCATTGCGACGGAACAACGCCGAATAGATCCGGGTCTTGGATTGAAGCCGATTTGCCACGCGCGCGTTTCCGAGAGTATTGTGTGCCGCGAGGTGAATCTGATGAAACGTTCTCTGAAGTATTTCGCTGTTATTGCCGCACTGCTCCTGGCTGCCGGCTCGGCTGGGGCCCAGGAGCAGGTCACAATCCTGGCGGGCGCGGAGTTAACGCGCGTTGTTCCTACCAGCTTCTACTTCCAGGGTCTCAGCGCACCGACGCAGATGCGCAACGCCGCGGCCACACGTTTCGGCAAAGACCGCTACGTGATCTCCGGTCTGGTCGACACCTCCGGTTACTCGGCGGATGTTCGCGCGAAGTACGTCGGTTTCCTGATCACTGATTCTCCAATCACACTCAACGGCGAGTCGCTGCAACCCGGCGCTTACGGTTTTGGTTTTGCGAATGAAGGAAAACTGACCGTGCTGGATCTTGCCGGCAAAGATCTCATGTCAGTCGCGATCACCAACGACAAAGATCTAAAACGACCGCGTCCATTAATGATGACCGCCGACCCGAAAGGCGTGCGACTTTACAACGGCAAAAACTATGTCGTGATCGCTGCGCAGTAATTAACAGCGATGCGCCAAAAGATCGTTTCGTTACTTTGCATTACTTTACTGGCTCAGTTCGCGTTGCCGTTGGTCCTGGTTGGGCAGCAGCCGCCAAAGAAACCCGACCAGCAGCCGATGGGCGGCGCTTCAACCGGAGCGCCCGCCACCTACACTTCGCGTCGTACGGTTGGCATCACCGATCCGAGCGCGCCCGTTATCTTTGAAGACGTAACAGACAAAACGCCCCTCGCAAGTTTCCGTAACCGCTCAGGGGAAGCGGCAAAAGACTACATCTTTGAAACGCCTACAGGCGGTGTCGCGATCTTTGACTACGACTCCGATGGTCGTCCCGATATCTATCTCGTAAACGGATCGACAGTCGCGGCGATGCGTGGCAAAGAGAAAGCTCCACGCGCCGCGCTCTATCGAAATCTCGGCAACTGGAAGTTTGAAGACGTCACCGAGAAAGCCGGAGTCGCAAACGAGCGTTGGGGAATGAGCGTCGCTGCCGGTGATTACAACAACGACGGCCGCCCTGACCTGTTCGTTGGAAATTTCGGTGTCTCGCGTCTTTATCGCAACAACGGCGACGGCACGTTCACTGACGTTGCAGAGAAACTGGGTGTTGCCAGGAAGGGTTGGAGCACGGGCGCGAGCTGGGGCGATTACGATGGCGATGGCCGGCTCGATCTCTTCGTTCCGGGTTACGTGCAGATCGATCTCGCGAACCTGCCGCCGAGTCCGAGTGAAGCAGGCAAATCGGGCGGCGCCGGATGCCAGTTTCGCGGGGCGCCAGTGATGTGTGGCCCACGTGGACTAACAGGTGAAAGCGACACGCTCTATCACCAAAAGTCTGACGGCACGTTTGAAGACGTGAGTGTGAAAGCGGGCGTGAGCGATTCGGAGAAGTTTTATGGCTTCAGCTCCGCGTTTGTTCACGTAAATGACGACAAGCTGCTGGATCTGGTCGTCATAAACGATTCGACGCCAAACCAGCTTTACGTCAACAAAGGCAACGGCACGTTTGAAGAGATTGGTTATCCGTCAGGTATGGCGCTGAACGAGAACGGGCGCGAGCAGGCCGGGATGGGCCTTGCAGTCGGTGATTACGATAACGATGGGCGCGTGGATTTTCACGTCACCAACTTTTCAGACGATTCAAACACGCTGTATCACAACGACGGCGACGACAACTTCACTGATGTGACGTTTCAAGTTGGAGTTGGTGAAGTGTCGATTCCGTTTCTTGGTTGGGGAACGAGTTTTGTTGATTTCGACAACGATGGCTGGCTGGATCTGTTTGTGGTGAATGGTCACGTTTACCCCGCGGTTGATGAGCACCAGTGGGGGACGAGTTACGCGCAACAGGCGCTGCTGTTTCGAAACCTCAAGGGCAAGTTTGAGCGTGTCGGTGCGCGGCAGGGTAGTGCGCTCGCAAATGCGTGGGCCGGGCGTGGTCTGGCGGTCGGAGATCTCGATGGTGATGGTCGGCTTGATCTCGTGATCAATAATCTCGATGCGAAGCCAGCGGTGCTGCGCAATGTCGCGGCGACCGGACACTGGGTGGGATTGCGATTGATGGGCGACGTGACGAAGAAGAGCCCACGCGATGCAATCGGAAGCACGGCTTCCGTGACAACGGGCTCGGTACGGCAACGACAAGACGTGGTGAGCGGTGCGGTGTTTTGTTCGCAAAACGACATGACACTGCACTTCGGGTTGGGCGCTGCGACAAAGATCGATAAACTCGAAATCAAATGGCCGGATGGCAGCGTTGAATCGTTTGACGTCCCGGCGGTTGATAAGATAGTCACGATTACTCAAGGCAAGGGAAAATAGTTCATCCACAGATTACACAGATTCCATGAAACAATCCGTGTAATCTGTGGATAAACATGGAGCTTCACATTTGCGACGACTCGATCTGAGAAAGGTGCAGGCAGCGCGACTCAATACGATCCGCGATATCAATCGCCAGATCGTCTTGAACTACGTGCGCGAGCGCGAACCAATCTCGCGCGCCGAGATCGCGCGTGAGACCGATCTACAGCGGTCCACGATCTCAGCCATCGTCGAAGATCTGAAAACCGAAGGACTCGTCGAAGAAGTCGGGGAAGGTGAGTCGACCGGCGGCCGCCGGCCCACGCTCCTGAAGCTACGAGCCGCAGGCCCGATCGCGCTCGGCGTCTCGATCACTCCGACGTGTACCACGATCGCCACCAGCGATCTCGCCGGCCGCGTGATCGATCAGGAAGAGTTTCTCACCGACGCCGACAAGACGCTCTCTCAGGTGATCGACGTCCTGCGCGAATTCACCGAACGATACAAAGGATTGATCGAAGGCATCGGCGTCAGTCTGCCGGGCCTCGTCGATCCATCAACCGGCACGGCGCTCTACATCCCTTACTTTCTCTGGCGCGATCTTCCGATATCCGAAATGATCTCGAACGCCGTCGGCTTGCCGGTCGTGATCGACAACGACGCAAACGCGATTGCACTCGCTGAATTGTGGTTTGGTCGACCCGAAGTTCTCGACGCGCGCGATTTCATACTCGTTCTTGTAGCAGAAGGCGTGGGCACGGGAATCATTTTCGATGGGCAGGTGTATCGCGGTCAGCGCGGTGCGGCGGGCGAGTTTGGACACATGGTCATCGGCCGCGGCGCGCCGGTTCCGTGTTCGTGCGGCAGCGACCATTGCTGGGAAGCTTTCTCTTCGGAGCGTGCCGCGATTGCGCGTTATCTAAAACTATCCGGAGCATCGGCTACGACGACTTTTATCGAGGTCGTGGATCGCGCGCTCGCGGGTGAAGCGAATGCGAAAGCCGCACTCGTCGAAACAGCTCGGCAGCTCGGCGTCGGAATCTCAAACCTGATCATCGGATTCAGTCCTGAAGCGGTCGTGGTGGGCGGCGAAATCGCGCGCGCGTGGGACCTGATCGAGAGTGCTTTGACGGAAACGATCGGAAACAGCGTCCGTCGCGGACTTCCTTCCGCACGCATTCTGCCCTCAACCCTGGGCGAAAAACCTACCTTGCACGGCGCCCTCAGCCTTGTCCTCGCGAGTAAATTCGCCGCCGCCTTCGCGGCTTAAGAATTTTTAGCCACGGATCTCACGGACAACACGGACTTAAAATCCGTTGTCCGAAAGGACGTGCGGGTTCGACTCCCGCCCTCGGCACGCCTCATGTGTCGCTGGGCATACGCGTGAGGCTGTCTCAAAACTTAGGAATCTTTTCTACGTAAAGCTGGCCTATTACTGCCGCAACCAAAATGCGCTTTAACAAGACTTCAAGCGACACGCCGAGCCTGTTGGACCACTCCCGCAGGAATGCCCAATCTTTTAGCTCAAGGTCACTCGGAGTTAGTTTTACTGTGGTGAAAGGGCTTTGGCCGTGAGTATGAGTGTCCGTGATAGTATTATCCGGCATGGTCGATTCCTTCCAGGCTTCTTACACCTTGCGATCAAAACCCTTGAATGTGAGGCCGCCAAAGCAAAAGCTCCCGGCAAGCATTAAGGTTGAGCGTTCACCAATAACCCTCTGCGCAGTGCCGCCAGACGCATGGCCAACACGCAAACCACGCCTTAAAAGTTAGTGCTGGTCAAACTATGGCAAACAAACTGAAGCCAGATCTATTCACCTTTGTGGCTGAAGTGGCGGTTCAAGCTGGCAATCCGATTCCAATCTCGTGCAACTGCGGTGGGGTAATAACCCTAATGCCACCGCTTCAAGAGGAACTTGTAGTCTGTGCCAAGTGTGAGTCGTGCATTAAGTTGCTTGTTCTAGAAGGTGATCCCGGATACGTGATAGGACGTGCTCCAGACGGTGAACCCATGCTCATACCGGTGCAAGGGAGTTCCAACGAAAAGTTGGAGATTTCGCCTGAGGAACGTAAAGAAACATTGGAAAGAATAAAGAAGCAGTGGATTGAGAAGAAATCCTGAACCATGGAGAGCGAGCAACCGATATTAGTGAATTCAAAGCTTGAGCGGATCGACTTTGATGAACTGGTCGAAAGATGCCGAAAGGATGCAAATCGTATTCTGGCAGACGATGACGTTGGGATCGTTGTATACGTCGGAGATCTGGATATTCACACTATTACCGGTGTCGGCCATCCGATAACAGGAGATGCGCCACCTGATCCTACTGGCCATTGGGTGCAAAAGGTAAATCAAATCTCAGTCAAACGATTTGGGAGTACGGTTCGACATCAAATTGGTTCGGTAGTGAGGACATTGGCTTCGGATAGTGTTTTTGTCGTGCGAGAGAATGAAACGGTTCGGAAGGTGAAAGCAGCTGATTTAAAACCAGGAATGATTCTGGATACCGGCGAGAAGGTTTATTGGTGAACTTCAAGAATGCCCTAGAGCAAGATCTTTTTGAGGCGGCTACCCGCGTCTGTGGTATTAAAGCCTCGATTGAGCATAACAGAACCATTGAAATCGAAGTTGCGGTTTCGCGCGAGGTGGCATCCTTTGCAGGTCCGCCAAAGAAGGAGATTGACGTAATCACTGCGGGATTCGAGCATAGTCCCGAGGTAAAGATACTAGTTAGTTCGAAAGACTTCGGTATTTCAAAGGCAGAACCTGCTCATGTGCAGGAGTGGGCTGCCGTGGTGAAGGCTATGAATCATTATTCGGCAGGCACAAGATATGTCGGCTTGATTGTATCACCGAGCGGGTTTACTCGAGGCTGCGAACCCTGGGCGAGTGCCTACAATCTTGGTCTTATCCCACCGCTGAAGGGCAAGAGACTCAACTTTCCACTGAACACAACAATGCAGATGTTCGAAAGAGTGTTAGGTGCGTTTGACAAGAGAATACATTTCCCTCACGAGATTCTGTTTGAGCCCCCAAATTTCTACGAATTTGTGTATGAACTCACTGAGGCGTTTGAAGGAAGAGACGAAGCAATTAGAGACAGGGGCGAGAGATATAAGTTACTTCCAAAAAAGTGGGTATCTTCATTCGCAGAGGTTTACAGAACCTTCAAGGGTAAGTCAATCGAACAAATTAACGTTACTACGGAAGGAATATGCGTAACATTCTCAGATAATCTGGTATTCAGGGTGGAGGGTGCCGAAATTGTCTTCGGCGCTGATGACAAAGGCTGCGAAGGTCCAGCTACTGCAATCATGTGTGAGAAAAATTTGTTCGGTGAACCATGCTCCTTCGAGTTTCTCAAAAGTTTGGTTATGGGCCAGTCAGTAACTAGCGCGGGCGACTGGGGCCACCGGTTTGAATTCGGACTAACGGATGATTTACTCTTTGCGATCGAACCAACAAGGCTCCAGATTTATAGAACCCGAAACCCGCTCGACGAGAATCTGTTATGAGTGAAAGGTGAAATAACCGAAGACCTTATTCTCAAAGCATCCTCCGTATCGAGTATTGTGCGAGTTATTGGCGACACTGTAGTTGAGCCGGTCGAGAGGTTCGTGGCAAGCCTGAGCATTCCAACTAACGTTACACTTTTGGACAACGCAGCGGTGGGAACGATCATTGACGACGATTCGCTTGTATTAATTACCGAATCCGGCACTCAGCAAGCCATCAGTCTGGATTCGCCGGTCTTGCTCAGGGATCCTTTCCCCGTCCTCAATACTCTCAACTTCAGTCTCGATGGCCGCACGCGCATCATGCTTTTCGCGACCGGGATCAAGTTAGCCCCGGGCGAGGATGCGACGGCCATCACGGCAGTCGCTGAGGATCAGCAGGGCGGACTACATCCCCTAACAGTCGAGTTCGTCGGCCCCGTACCCGCATTGGATTGGCTCCAGCACGTAGTAGTGAAATTTCCTGACAGCCTCACAAACACCAACACCGCCCTGGTCTCGATCAGTCTCCACGGCTCGAGCAGCAACAAAGCGCGGATCGCGCTCAAGTCACCGTAGCCTATTAGTTTTCCTGTACATGATCGTACAATAGGCTTCAGGGTGGATGCCCTAATCTCATTACTCAGAAGGAGACTCACTATTAACTCCGAGATGTCGCCCTCATCTCATTCCTCAAAGGAGACTCACGATGCGACTGCGCTTAATAGTATCCCTTACGCTCATTACTCTGCCGCTATTGCTGCTGACCCTGATTGGAATCAACAGAAGTAGTGCGCAAAACGCCAAACAAACGAAAAGGGTCAAGCTTACGGTTTTGCAATCGTTCGAGACCCTGATTAACAGCGATGCTAGTCAAAGGACCGTACTCGCCCCTTCTAAGGATGGCCAACGAATTTATTTCCTTAATAGTATGACTGGGGATGTATTCGTTTATGACAAGAAGAGCAAGCGGCTCAAGAAAGCTTCTGATTCTTTCTTGAACGTCGAAACTTTTGCGGTCGGTCCCAACCACGAACTATACCTGGCCCAAAAGGATTCGTCAGTGCGGATAGTAGGTTCGGATGGACGTCGCCTTAACTCATTTCACACTGTCTACCCGAAGTCAATTGCGGTGCTTGGCAATGGGAATGTAGTCGTTGCTTCACCATTCAACGGGAAGAACCTGCACCTGTACAACGGTCAGGGCGTTTTGCTAGCCAGCTTCGGCGACATACGACCCTTTGATCCCAGTCAGACGGAAAACGAGTTTCTAAACGAGGGACGAGTGGTCGTCGGCCGGAATGACCAAATCTATTATGTGTCGACGTATGCCCCTGAGCCTTATGTCTTGAGATTCAGTTCTGAAGGCCAACTGTTGGGCGAGTTTCAGATCGAAGGCGAAGCCGTTGATCTTCAAACTGGCTTCACAAGGGAATTCCTCAACCGAAGAGGGTTCTGCAACGGAGGTGTAACAATTATAACTTCCGCTACTGTTAATCCAGAGACAGGACATCTCTGGCTAGGGATGAATGGTCTATCGACCCAAGGAACGGTCTATGAGTACGATCAAACCGGAACCAAAGTCCGCGAGTTCGCTTTCTTGCTGAACTCGAACAACAAAATACAAAACGTCACGCACGTAAAGGATCTAGTGGTTAGCGGTGACTCGTTGTCCATTCTAACCACGGGTGGTACGTACGCCTTTAAGCTCAGCGATGTTCTGATCGCTGACGCATGGAAGGTTCCCACGAAGACCTCAGAAACCATAAAGCCAACTGCGGGTGCGTGGGCCAATCCACTCGCCAGGATAGCTAAGTTGTGGGCACCGGCGCCGGTAAGTCGGCCAGGCGTTCCACAACCAGTGCAGTCCTCCTGCCCTGCGGCACAGGACTATTCGTGTATAGCTAACTGTCCTCAAAACACCCAGCCACAACCGGCAGATTGCGGAGCGGCGATCGGATCATTTTTTCCTACAAATTCCTCAAAACGTGTGATCGAAAAAAATAGTTGTACGGCCAAGCAGATAGATTCGACGCCCGGTTCCTCAACGCCGGGAGGCTGCACTGAGACTGTTACCTGGTGCGATACTGCAAGTAGCAATACCACCGGAAGCACCACCGTGAATGTCAATTGCACAGCAGTGCCAACGCCCACCCCAACGCCGACACCAACTCCGCAAGCCACTCCGACGCCGGGATACTGTCTTGGAGTGCAAGACTTTATAAACTTCCCGTCGGCGGGATGCATCACCGGGCTTTTCTTTCAGGGTCCCTGCACTCGGAGCGCGGCATTCCGAAGTCGATGCGCAGATCCCACCGGATATGAAGATTGGAGTTGTAGCTGTCCGGACGGAACTACGATGTCGCCGATCGTGATCGATGTAGACCACAGCGGCTTCTCAATGAGCGATGCTCCTAGTGGGGTGGTTTTCAATATGCTCAACGACGGCGTGCCGCTAGCGATCTCATGGACTGCGGCAGGCTCGACCAACGCTTTGCTTGTTCTTGATCGCAATGGCAACGGAACCATCGACAACGGAACAGAACTCTTTGGCGACCTTACACCTCAACCAGTGTCATCTGAGGCAAACGGATTCCTGGCGCTGGCGGAGTACGATAAGTCCGGCAACGGCGGTAACGGAAACAGCAGGATTGACAGTGGCGATTCGATCTTCTCGCAACTGAGGCTCTGGCAGGATGCAAACCACAACGGTATCTCTGAGGCAAACGAGTTGCACACCCCGGGGGCCTTCGGGATCACGGGAATTGATCTGAATTACAAAGCGTCGAAACGGACTGATGCATTTGGCAACAAGTTTCGCTACCGAGCCAAGATCTATGACGCGGGCGGAGTGCATTCCGGTCGTTGGGCCTGGGATGTGTTCGTGATGGTCCAGTAGGAACGCTGATCCACCTTCGGCAAAGCTGCGTTTCAAGGCTGGAATGCGGCGAAGCACTTTGCCTTTAACCGCTGTAGCGAGCTGAACCTTTATGGAATTATGAACGCTCAGCTTCCGGTAGTTGAAGGTGAGTTGTTGGCGGACAATCCGCTTCTGTCCTGATCAGCTTCGATTTCACCATCGACGCTTGTCGCAGTCAGAACAAACCAAATGAACGAAAGCTCCGGGTACGACTCGGGGCTTTCACCTCCTTAGAAAGGAATTAGACCATCCGGTCGAAACTTCGGCGGGTTGATATCTCTGAACCGGTAAATAGCTGCTGGGACTTGCCAACTGATGAATGGAAACGGCGCATTCATCTCGGTATTGCGAGATCCGACGTAGGACTTGGGCCTCGCCCACTACGGATTTCTGCAAACCCTAAAAGGAACCTGCAAAAATTCAGACAGGAAGTAGCAGATCTACTGAACAAGAAGTTAAAAAACAGTTGACAGGGCCGAAAATCTATACTAAAAACTTCGTTCGCTGAGACAACAAACTAGGTTCTGCAACTTAGTCGTCAGCATTTCACGCCGTTTTATCCGCTTTTCAAGCTTTTAGAGGACCGAGAAAATGAGAAAGCCTACTGTGCAGCTACTGCTGCTCGCACTGCTGATCCTATCTTCCGCCATTTCCACCCTTGCTCAGAACAACAAAGGCGCGATTGTCGGCACCGTCAAAGACCCCAACGACGCCCTCGTCTCTAAAGCACAGGTCAAGGTCACGAGCACCAGGACCGGAGAGGTTCGTACCGCCGACACGAGCGATGACGGCACCTATACGGTTACGAATCTGGAGCCTGGTCCATACAACGTGACCGTCGAGGCCCCCGGTTTTCAAACAGTAACGTTTGAGGCCGTGCAGGTAGAAACCAACGCACGCCTGCCGCTCGATGTGAAATTTGCGAGCGTCGCAGGGAGTAGCGCTTCCGTGACGATCACGGCGGAATCAGCGCCCCTCGTTGAAAGTGAAACGAGCGTGCGCGGCGATCTCATCACGGGAAAGGAAGTAACTGATCTGCCGATACCGCAGCGAAACTTTACACTCCTGGCCCAACTCTCGCCCGGCGTTGTCAGACCAAATCTCGGTTTGCTGGGTGGCGGCGGCAATTTCGTCGAGGGCGGTGGCGGTCGCAACAATACCGAGTCGACGCGCTTCCGCGAGTCGGGTGGCTCAGTGATGGTCGTGAACGGCGCGCGCGCGACGAACAACAACTTCACGCTCGATGGTGTCGATAACAACGAATCGCAGTTTGGCCAGATCGCGATCTATCCGAATCCTGACGCAATTGCCGAGTTTAAGATCGAGACGAGTGTTCCGTCGGCTGAATCCGGACGCGCCGGCGGCGGCATTGTCTCGACGACTTTCAAATCGGGAGGCAACGATTTTCACGGCACGGCCGGTGAGGTCTACCAGGGTCGCTTCCTGAGCGCCGCGGCGGCGAAGTTTGACGATCCGACTTCACAGCCTGTACCGAACTACGTAACTCATAACTTCTACGGCACGGTCGGTGGTCCAATCTTCCTGCCGCACTTCGGTGAAGGTGGCCCGACTGTGTATAACGGTCGCAACCGTTCGTTCTTCTTTTTCTCGCTGAACGGACAGCGAAATAGCACGCCGATCTTTGGCGGCGCAGGCGATCCGCTTGGTGTGCCTGTGCCAACGGCAAGAATGCGCCTGGGAGATTTCGGCGAGTTGTTGCAACCAGGAACGACGCGCACTTACAAGCTTGCGAGTGGCGGTGAAGTCGTCGCACCGATCGGCACGATCTTCGCTCCCAACGGCACTCCGATTCCCGGTAACGATCTGCGCAATTGTCCGACCTGCGGCGGGTTTTCACCCTTTGCGCGAAATTACCTGAATGCCTTTCCGCTACCGAATCTTTCCGGCATTGGTCGAAACTTCGAGACGAACCGAAAAGAACACGCGGTCGTCGACAGCTACGACGTCCGCATCGATCATCGCATTACGCAGAGCAACAGCTTCTTTGCCCGTTACAGCAAGTCAGATACGGCGCGCCAGCGCGATAACTTCTTCCCGCTGGGCACTTCGCCCAACGGTAACGATCTGCCGGCCGGTCCATCCGCGGGCGACGAGTTTGGTAACACCAAGGGATTTACCATGGGCGACACGCATGTGTTCTCGCCCTCGGTCGTCAACGATGCGCGCTTCGGTTACACGCGGGTCAACATTGGCATTTTCAATACGGGCGTCAACGGCACGGGCGGGTTCAGTCCGAATATCTCTGCAAACCTCGGCGCTCCGAATATCAATCTCGGTCCCAATAGCAGCGGCATCGTCCTCGTCGGTATTGTCGACGAGTTAAACGGCACAGACCGCGCCGCAGAGTTCACCGGGGATGGCGGTCCGTTCTACTTCCTTTCGAATAACTTTCACGTTGCGGATGCGGTCACGGTCGTCAAAGGTAATTCGACTTACAAGTTCGGAGGCGATTATCGTGTGCGACAGAACAGCGTCTACGACGGCGGTCGCAACAATGGTACCAAGGGTAATTACCAGTACGGCACCACTAACAGCGGTTTCGTTAACGGCAACTACAATGGTATTGGACCAAACGATACGGGTTCGGCGCTCGCCAACTTCCTGCTCGGATACCAGCCCGGTTTCGTGGGCCGCGGCGATCCGGGTGGTCCATACTTCCAATCGAGCAAAGAAATGGCGTTCTTCGTGCAGGACGACTGGAAGGTCAACCCTGATCTGACTTTGAACCTTGGCCTGCGTTACGACATCTTTGCCGCACCGACAGAGCGTTTCGATCTCCAGAGTAATTTCGATCCCGCCACTCGCACGATTCAGATGGCCGGCGATAACGCACCCGGTGGCCGCGATCTCGCAAACACCGACAGGAACAACTTTGGACCACGCATCGGATTTGCTTACAGTGGCTTGAAAGCGGATAAGACTCTGGTGCTGCGCGGTGGATACGGTTTGTTGTACGCAGTCGATACCAATCTCACTCAACCGCTCACTTCGAATCCGGGCACGGGCGCCGCCAGTTATGCGTGTACGCCCATCACCAGTCCGGCTGGTTGTCCGGCAGTTTTCCGGGCCCGCAATCCTTTTGATAACGGAGTGCCGACAGCGCCGTTCACCATTGCCGCACCGGGTTCGAGTTTCGCTGCGCCGACTAACGGCGGTCTCATTCTTTTCAACGATCCGAATCACAAGGATGAGATGTATCACCAGTACAATTTCACCATTCAGGACGAATTTCGACCAGGCTGGCTTGCTGAAGTTGGTTACGTCGGCTCGCTTGGTCGCAACCTCCTGATACTTCAGAACATTGGTACCGGCAACGATCAGGGTGGACCAGGATCACGTGAAGTTGTGCTCGTTAACGTTTCCAACCCGAATCCAATCACGGCGACGCGCTATCTAGGCAGCTCGAGCTACAACGCATTGCAGACGAAGCTCGAGAAACGCTTCGGTAAAGGATTGTCGATCCTGAGCTCTTACACGTGGGCCCATGCGATCGATAACACTCCCGGCGCTGTCTGTGGGAATGGTGCGGGGGCCCGGGATTGTGGTCCTGATGACCCGACCAGACTCGGGCTCGAACGAGGTAATGCTGACACAGACGTCAGGCACCGGTTTACGTTCTCGAATGTTTGGGATCTTCCGATCGGTCGTAACAGAAGTTATGGCGCGGACATGAACAAGGGTCTCGATGCTGTTATCGGTGGCTGGCAATTCAATAACATCGTCACCTGGCAGAGTGGTCCGGTATTCAATGTCACGTGTAATGGCGGGCGCGTGGATCTCCTTGGTGATCCGAATCCGACGCAGGCGCAAGAGGATCAGGGCTTTGAGCTCAATCGCAATGCGTTTAGATGTGCGACCACGAGAGTCTTTGCGGGCGATCCGGATACTTTCCCCAGTGGTACGCCGTCTCCCAAGATCGGTACCCTCGGTCGGAACGTCTTCCGCGGCCGGCCACAGTTTTACTGGGACTCGTCGCTGTACAAAAATTTCCCCGTCAGCGCGATCAGTGAAGCTTTCAATATTCAGTTTCGCTTCTCCGCTTATAACGTGCTGAACCGCGTGAATCGTTCGTTCCCGAATGGCGACTTCAACAACGCGAACGATTTTGCGCGGGACACCAGCGAGCAGCGACGGCGGCAGATGGAGTTCTCCCTCAGATTCATTTTCTAACGATCTAGCGCCAACAGAACCGAGCGCGGTAGCGCCGGGTCAACTCAGTTAAGCGGTTGATCAGAGAAGTTGACCCGGCGCTACCGCGCTCGGTTCTGTTGCTTCTTATGGCTAGAATCTGGTCATGGTTTCATTTCGTTGTCTATTTCTGCTTTTAGTGGCGCTCACGATTCATGGTGCGCCGCAGCGGAATGTCGATACGCTGTTGAGTGAGGCGGGGGCGCTGGTCCAGGCTGGGAAACTCGCAGAAGCAGAAGCCGCGACCCGCAAGATCCTCACGAGTCATCCACGAAATGCTGAAGCGCACAGTCTGTTGGGTGTGATTCTCGATCAGCGTGGCGCGACGGCTGATGCTGAGAAAGAATACGACGCCGCGCTACGTTTGAAACCAAAGCTCGTGAGCGCGTTGTCGAATCTCGGTGTGTTGCTGGCGAAGACGAATCGCGCGACCGAGGCGATCGCGAAGTTTGAGGAAGTGATTCAGATCGATCCGAAACACGAGGGCGCGATCTTCAACCTTGGAGCATTGTACGCGGCTCGTGGAGACTACCAGCGCGCGGCTCCGCTGTTGGAAAAAGCCGCCGGCCAGGATCCGAGGATGCTTTTCACCGTCGCACTGCGCCTGGCGGAAGCGCACCAGTACGCTGAAGCCGTGCGACTATTTCAGCGAACGAATGAGCTGCGACCGCAGACTTATGAAGTGCTCTACAATCTCGGCATCGCGCTTTACAACCTCGATCGTCTCAACGAAGCAAGACAAGCATTGCAGTCAGCATCGGCATTAAAGCCCGGCGAAGCAGAGCCGTACTACCGTCTCGGATTGATCGCGTCTGCGCAGGACGACACGAAGGCGGCATTGACCCATTGGTCCAAAGCGCTCGAGCTTCGGCCCGTGTTTCCTGAAGTCAACTTCATGATCGGTGAAGAGTTGCTGAAGAGACAGCTTGCGGAAAAGTCAGTTCCGTTTTACGAGAAAGCACTCGAACAGGCGCAGGGCCAGCTTGTTTATTTCCTGCGGCTCGGCGTGGCGAATGTGCGTGCGCAACATTACGAGCGTGCGCGCGACGTTTTCACGCAAGCGCTGCAACGCTATCCGGACAACGCGAACCTCTATTTTCTGCTCGGCTACGCAGCGCGCGCCGAGGGGCAATATGACCAGGCAGTGGATGCGTTTCGAAACGCGCTCAAGACACAGCCTGACAATCCGGACGTGCTTGGAAACCTCGGTTACATCGCGAGCCAGCGTGGTGAGAATGTCGAGGCTGAGCGTTTCCTGAGACGTGCGATCGAGCTCGACCCAAAAAGTTTTCCGGCGTATCACGATCTCGGGCGACTGCTCGTGAAGTTGAAGAGGTATGAAGAAGCGGTGCCGTTGCTGACCCGTGGGATTGAGTTGAATGGGAAAGATCCGGGTGTGCACTATCAACTCTTTCTCGCGTATTCGAGGTTGAAGCGAAAGGACCAGGCCGACAAAGAGCTGGCGGAGTTCAAGCGGTTGGATGAAGTCAACCGGCATGGCGCGACGCCGCTAACACCGATGAAGGACGGCGAGACTCTGCCGCCGCTGCCGGTCGTAGCCGCGGGCGACAGCGCAAAACCTCGCACCCCAAAAGACTGATGACAGCCACAAAAAAGCACAAAAAGCACAAAGGCTTTTCTCTAAGTCTTTTGTGCTTTTTGTGCCTTTTTGTGGCTGGCTTTTGCCTCGCACAATCGCCAACCGTCTCGAAAGTGGATCCACCTTCATGGTGGGCCAAACACACGATCAATCCAGTGAGGCTTTTGGTGCGTGGGGAGAATCTCCGCGGCGCGCGCGTGCGTCCTCTAAATCCGGAGATGCGCGCGTCGGAAGTCTCAGTTAACGAAGGGGGCAAATATCTCTTTGTCGATATTGAGATCAGTCCTTCGCTGCGTCCGGGCGCGTATCCATTGCTTGTCGAGAGTGCGAACGGAAGCACGATGATTCCCTTCAGGCTTGAAGCGCCTCTCGACACGCAAAATAACTTTCAAGGCATCACGACCGACGATGTGATCTACCTGATCATGACCGATCGATTCGCCGACGGCGACAGGGCCAACAACGCACCAAAAGATTCGCCACCCGAAGCCAACGATCGCAACAACCCGCGTGGCTTTCACGGCGGCGACCTGCGCGGCATCATCAACCAGCTTCCATATCTGAAAGATCTCGGCGTTACCGCGCTCTGGTTAACGCCGTGGTACGACAACTGGAACGGTGTGAACCGTTGCGACAAACCATGGTGCCCGAACACGTACTATCACGGCTATCACGCGATCGATTACTACGCCGTCGAAGATCGTTTCGGCAAGCTCTCGACCTTGCGCGAGCTGGTCCAAAAAGCTCATGCACTCGGCATCAGGATCATTCAGGATCAGGTGGCAAATCACGTCGGCTCGCAGCATCCGTGGGTTAAGGATCCGCCACTACCAAACTGGTTCCACGGCACACTCGCGCAGCACCAGCTCAACAAGTTTCGCAACGCTGCGTTGCTCTCGCCGCACGCGAACCAGATCGACGTTCGCAACACGCTCGATGGCTGGTTCAACGACGATCTTCCTGACATGAACCAGGAAGAGCCGGAAGTCGCGCGCTACGAGATTCAGAATGCATTGTGGTGGGTTGGGATGACCGGCAGCGACGGCATTCGCCAGGATACGATCCAATACATGCCACGTTTCTTTATTCGCGATCTGTCCACCGCGTTGCATCGTCAGTATCCGAAGCTGTGGATGGTTGGCGAGGTGTTTGAGCGCGATGCGGCGCACACGGCGTTCTTCATCGGCGGTCACACGGGTTGGGACGGCATCAATACGAAGCTCGATTCAGTTTTTGATTTTGCGTTGTGGAATGCGTCGCAGTTTGTGTTCACGAACAAGGCGCCGGTGCGTTTCCTGCCGCAGCAGTTGAAATACGACGCGCTTTATCCCGATCCGTCGGAGATCACGGTGCTCGCGAACAATCACGACACGATGAGGTTCATGTCGCTCGAAGGCGCGACGAATGCCGGTGCGATGATGCACGTCGCTTTCGTATTGAGTGTGCGTGGCATTCCGCAGCTATATGCGGGTGAAGAGATCGCGATGGAAGGCAAGGAGGATCCGGACAATCGTCGTGATTTTCCGAGTGATGCGTTCAGGGCTGAGGGGCGCAAGCCGAAAGAGCGCGAGATGTTTGAGTGGACGCGCTCGTGGATCAGGTTGCGGCGCGAGCATGCGGCGCTGCGCTCGGGTAAGTTGATAGATCTGTTTGTTGATGATGAGACGTACGTGTTTGCGCGGCAGCTTGGTGCGGAGACGATTGTGGTTGCGTTCAATCGTGAGAATAAACAGAAGCAGGTAGTGATTCCCCTGGAGCTGATGTTGCGACCGCTTATCGGTGACGCCAGCGCGCGAGTTGAGAAGGGTGAGACAACGCTCACGTTACCGGCACAAACCGCAGTGGCGTTGAAGGCTTTTTAGACAGGATTTTCATGATTAACAAGAAGAGGCTGAGCGGAATCTTGTTGCACCCAACGTCGCTTCCGGGGCCGTACGGGATCGGTGATCTTGGGCCGGAGGCGTACAAGTTCGTCGATTTTCTGGTCGCCTCAGGCCAAAGCCTCTGGCAGGTTTTGCCGCTTGGACCAACCGGCTACGGCGACTCGCCCTATGCGTGCTACTCGGCTTTCGCCGGCAACACACTTCTCGTCAGCCCGGAACGGTTGGTGAACGAAGGATTGCTTACTCACCGCAGAGACGCAGAGGGCGCAGAGGTTACGCAGAGAATCAACTTCGGGGAAGTACATCAATATAAAGAGCAGATCCTGCGCAAAGCTTATGAGCGTTACACAAAAACCACCGACACATCTCTCCGCAGCGCCTTCGAAACGTTCGCCCAACAACATGCGGGCTGGCTCGAAGATTATGCACTCTTCCGCGCACTGAAAGACGCGCACGGCGGCGTCGCCTGGAACGAGTGGGAGCCGGCGCTCGTCCGTCGCACACCTTCAGCACTCGACCATGCACGCGACGAGCTGCGCGAACAAATCGAAGCGCACATGTTCTACCAGTTTCTCTTCTTCCGGCAGTGGTTTGCTTTGAAGACTTACGCGAACGAGCGCGGGATGAGGATCGTCGGCGATCTGCCGATCTTCGTCGCGCAGGACTCGGCAGACGTTTGGACCAACCCCGAGCAATTCAAACTCGACAAAAACGGCAAGCCCATCGTCATCGCCGGTGTGCCACCGGATTACTTCAGCAGCACCGGACAACTCTGGGGTAATCCTCTCTACAACTGGGAACGCATGCGTGCCGACGGCTTTAAATGGTGGATCGAGCGCGTGCGCGCAACGCTCACAGTCGTCGACATCGCGCGCGTGGACCACTTTCGCGGCTTCGCGGCGTGTTGGGAGATTCCCGGCGGCGACAAAACTGCCGAGCGCGGCCAGTGGGTCGAAGCGCCGGGAAAAGAGCTCTTCACCGCGATTCGCAAGACGCTCGGTGAGCTGCCGATCATCGCCGAAGACCTCGGCGTGATCACGCCCGACGTAGTCGCGTTGCGGGAAGAGTTTGGCTTTCCGGGGATGCGCATTCTTCAGTTTGGCTTCGGCAGCGACTCGAAGAACATCGACCTGCCGCACAACTACGTTCCGAACGTCGTCGCTTACACGGGCACCCACGACAACGACACGACTGTTGGTTGGTTTCAGAGTGTCGCAGGTGAAGGCTCGACGCGCACCGCGGAACAGATCGAGCGCGAGCGGAAGTTTTGCATGGACTATCTGAACACGGACGGCAAAGAGATCCAATGGGACTTCATTCGCGGCGTGCTCGCGTCAGTTGCAAATACCGCAATCATCCCATTGCAGGATCTTCTTGGGCTTGGGACGGAAGCACGCATGAACCTCCCCAACAGCACCGAGGGAAACTGGGCATGGAGATATAAGCAAGGTGCGTTGATCGATGAAATCGGAGCCAGACTCAAGAAACTAACTGAGCTCTACGGGAGAAAATAGCCACGGATGACACGGATTTTTAAAAACAGATCAGCGCTGATCCGTCTTTTCTGTGTTCATCTGTGGCTAAGTCTCAGTGTTGCTGCGCAGGCGCCGGAGATCCTCAAAGTTGATCCGCCGAGCTGGTGGGCCAGAAGCTCGAATAATCCAGTGCGGTTATTGATTCATGGGCGTAATTTGAATAATGCGCGAGTCGAGGTTCAGGGGCTTCGCATAATCAACACACCAAAGATTAACGAGGGCGGCACGTACATTTTCGTCGACGTGTTCGTCGCACCCAACGCAAAGCCCGGACGGCGCTCGCTGTCAGTCACGACGCCGCGTGGCACAGCTCGCGCTTCATTCGAAGTGCTCGCCCCACTGAATCGCGTTGGACGTTTCCAGGGATTCTCAGCAAACGATGTGATGTACCTGATCATGATCGATCGTTTTGCTGACGGTGATCCGGCAAACAACGAGCCACTGCAATCGCGCGGCATCTACGATCGCAAGAACAAGTTTTATTACCACGGCGGCGATCTTCAGGGCGTGATCGATCATTTGCCTTATCTAAAGGAGCTCGGTGTCACCGCCATCTGGCTGACACCGTGGTACGACAACTACGATCGCCTCAACCAGATTGAGCTGAAGGAAGACAAACCGAGCACCGGGTTTCACGGCTACAACCCGCAGGATTTTTACACGGTCGAGGAACACTTCGGCTCGCTCACGAAACTGCGTGAGCTGGTCGAGGCCGCGCACCGCTCCGGCATAAAGATCATCCAGGACCAGGTGATGAATCACACTGGTCCATATCATCCCTGGGTCGATGATCCGCCAACACCGGCATGGTTCAACGGCACCAAGTCAAAGCATCTCAAGAACGTGTTTCAAACGTGGGTGCTACACGATCCGCGCGCGGTTGAGTCGTTGAAACGTGAGACGATGGAAGGCTGGTTTCTCGATTTCCTGCCGGATCTCAACCAGCACGACGCGGAAGTCTCACGATATCTAATTCAAAACACGCTCTGGTGGATCGGCACGACCGGACTTGACGGTATTCGCATGGACACGTGGCAGTACGTGCCCAATTCTTTCTGGCGCGACTGGACCAGGGCAGTGAAGCGCGAGTTTCCGAATTTCAGAGTCGTCGGTGAAGTGAAAGACGGCGACGTGGTCCATACGTCGTTTTTTCAAGGCGGCCGAGCTCGTTTTGACGGAGTTGATTCCGGACTCGATTCACTGCTCGACTTCCCGCTCTTCTACCCGATTCGACACGCGTTCGCCGAAGGCAAGCCGATTGATGAGATTCCGAAGACGCTCGCGAAAGACTATCTCTACACCAACCCCGAGATCCTCGTCACCTTGCTCGGTGGTCACGATGATGGTCGCTTCATGAGTGAGAAGGGTGCGACGATCGAAGGATTAAAACTGGCGAATGCGTTTGTGTTGACGACGCGCGGTGTGCCACAGCTTTACTACGGAGACGAGCTTGCGCTGGAAGGTGGTGACGAACCGTCCACGCGGGGCGACTTCCCCGGCGGGTTTGGAGGCGATGCAAGAAATGCCTTCTCCGCCGGGGGTCGCACTAAAGCCCAGCAGGAGTTGTTTGAATACATCAAGCGTCTAACAACCCTTCGCCGCGAGTATGAAGGCCTGAGAACCGGGGAGCTAGTGAATCTATACGTGTCTGAACAGCAATATGCCTACGCACGTCGCGGGCGGAGCGGCACGGTTGTAGTCGTAATCAATAACGATAATGACGCGGCCACGATGGAGATTGACGTCTCACGCATCGCATCGAGCGGACTTTTGAAGGATCAACTCGGTATGAGCCGGCCCGTGCAGATCAATGCTGGCAAGATGCGCGTGAAGCTACCGAAAAGATCGGCGGCAATCTTTGTCCCGTAATCTGTTAAATCCGTGCTAAGGACCACATAATGAACAAACCACGCCTGAGCTTCTGGCAGATCTGGAACATGAGTTTCGGATTTCTCGGCATTCAGTTTGGCTGGGGTTTGCAGCTCGCAAACATGAGCCCGATTTACAAGTACCTGCACGCCGAGGAAAGCTCGCTTCCGTATCTATGGCTCGCTGGTCCAATCACCGGTCTCATCATTCAACCCATCATCGGCTCGATGAGCGATCGCACGTGGAACCGGCTCGGCCGTCGCCGTCCTTATTTTCTCGCTGGTGCGATCCTCGCGAGTATCGCGCTGTTCTTCATGCCTGATTCATCCGCCGTGTGGATGGCTGCGGGACTGCTCTGGATACTCGACGCGAGCATCAACATCACGATGGAGCCGTTTCGCGCGTTCGTCGCCGACAAGCTGCCGGAAGAACAACGCACGCTCGGCTTCGTGATGCAGAGTTTCTTCATCGGCATCGGCCAGACGCTCGCCAATGGTTTGCCTTACTTTTTCACGATGCTTGGCGTGGTGGGCGTGATGGCGAGTGGAATTCCGCTTTCAGTCGATTACTCGTTCAAGATTGGCGCGATCGTGTTTCTCGTCGCGGTGCTCTGGACCGTGATCACGACGAAGGAATATCCACCGGAAGACATGGAAGCGTTCGAGCGCCTGCGACGCGAGAAGAAGGGAGTTCTCGCAGGGTTCGCTGAGATCTTTTCCTCGATCGCAGAAATGCCGGCGACCATGAAACAGCTGGCGGTGGTCCAGTTCTTCACGTGGTTTGCATTGCCGTGCATGTGGCAGTTCTTTGGAATAGCTGTGGCCAGACACGTTTTTGGTGCGCCGAATGAGACGTCGCCGCTGTTTGCGCAGGGAACGGAGTGGGGCGGGCTGTGTTTCGCCGTTTACAACGTGGTCTGTTTTCTGATCGCGTTCATGTTGCCGTCGCTCGCGAGCGCAACGAGTCGTAAAGCTGTTCACCTCATCGCGCTGCTATGCGGCGGCATTGGTCTGATCTCGGTTCTTTTCATCACCAACAAGTGGATGTTGTTTGCGAGCATGGCGGGTGTCGGGATTGCGTGGGCGTCGATCCTGTCGATGCCGTATGTGATGTTGTCCACTGCGGTGCCACCGTTGCGAATGGGTGTTTACATGGGCGTGTTCAACTTGTTCATCGTGATTCCGCAGATCGTTATGTCGCTCATTGTGCCGAGAATTTACAACAACGTGCTGGGTGGCGATCCGAGAAATGCGGTCGTGCTTGGTGGCATCAGTCTTTTGATTGCGGCGGTGACGGTATGGGGAGTGCAGGATATTCATGCTGACAGGTAGACCGCGGATTAGACGGATTGTTTGCGGATTGATCGCGTGTTTGCTCGCCGCCTCTGTTAGCTCTGCGCAGAGACCGGTGCGTGATTGGGTGCGTGATGGTGTGATTTACGAGATCTATCCGCGCGCGTTTTCGCCGCAGGGGAATTTTAATGCAATAACTTTGAGGCTTGATGAGCTAAAGGATCTGGGGGTGACGATCCTCTGGCTGATGCCGATCCATCCGATCGGGCAGGAGAAGAAGAAGGGAACGATCGGAAGTCCGTATGCGGTGCGTGACTACTATGCTATCAATCCTGACTACGGCACTGCCGAGGATCTCAAACGACTCGTGCGCGAGGCACACGCGCGCGGGTTGAAAGTCATCATCGACATCGTCGCCAATCACACTTCGTGGGACAGCGTGCTCATGAAGCATCCCGAGTTTTACAAGCGCGACGCAAAAGGGAACATCACCTACCCGTACGACTGGTATGACATCGCGGCGCTGAACTACGGCAACCAGGAGTTGCGGCGCTACATGACCGACATGCTCAAGCACTGGATCCGCGAGTTTGATCTCGATGGCTTTCGTTGCGATGTGGCGGGGGAAGTGCCGACCGACTTCTGGGAGAACGCGCGTCGCGAGCTGGAGCAGGTCAAGCCTGACATCGTCATGCTGGCGGAAGCTCACAAAGCCGAGCTGCAAGTGAAGGCATTCGATCTCGATTACTCGTGGCCGCTTCACAGTGCGTTGACTGATGTCTTGCAGGGACGAAAGCCAGCTTCGGAGCTGCGTGTCGAGTGGGAGAAGGAAGTTCAGGAGTGGCCCACAGGCGCGTTGCACATGCGGTTCTCGGATAACCACGACGAGCGACGCGCGATCGCGCGCTTTGGTGAACCGGCGGCCCTGGCTGCATCGGCATTTGTGTTCACGCTGGATGGAGTGCCGATGATCTACAACGGCATGGAGGTTGGCGATACGACTGAATCAGGCGCGCCGGCATTGTTTGAGAAGATGCCGATCTTCTGGGCTTTTGCCGAGCGAAGGAAGAAGTTTCCCGAGTTTTATAAAGACATGATGGCGCGGCGGCGAGCGAGTTTGGCGTTGCGAAGGGGAGCGCTCGAATGGGTGCGGAACTCGGATGAGTCGCGGGTGGTGACGTTTGTTCGCCGGGCGGGGAACGAAGAGGTTTTGGTGGCGATTAACTTCTCGAATAGGCCGTTCCTCGGTTTTGTCGCCAGACGGAAAGTGTCGCTGGATGCCTGGGCGTACCGAATCTTTCGGAAGAATTAACTACGGATGACACGGATTGTTTTACTGATTTTATTCGGTTGCCACGCGGTAATGGCGCAGGGGAGCGATGCGCATTGGGCCACGGCGGCGAAGAATGGGTTCGGAACGTCGAACACGATCGCGTCGAAGGTCTGGTTCACGCTGGCAGATGGTGTAATGACGGAAGTTTTCTATCCGACGCTTGATATGCCGAACGTGCAGACGCTGCACTTTTTAATTGCCAGTGACGCGTGGATCGACGATGAAATCGAAAACACTTCGCATCGCCTTGAGCTGCCGAACCCGCGCTCGCTTACGTTTCGACAGATCAACACCGCTAAGAATGGTGCATATACAATCACCAAGACCTACATCACCGATCCACGACACAACACCATATTGATCGACGTCAATTTCGATACGAGGACCGATGCTGATCTACATGTCTTTTACGATCCGTCTCTGAACAATAGTGGCCTGCATGATTCAGCGTCGCGCAATCGCGATGCGCTGCTGGTTAAAGACAAGAATATCGCCTCCGCGTTGATCTCGAGTTGCGGTTTTTCGAATGCCGAGATCGATATGCCGCGCAAGCAAAGCCGAGCTACCGGTAACGTTGTTTACATAGCCCAACTTAACCGGAACAACTGTACGCTCGCGCTTGGGTTCGGTGAAAGTACCGCCAAAGCAACTGCGGCAGCGCGTGCTTCGCTTGCCCGGGGCTTCGCAGTCGTCAAGCGTGAATACGAGGCCGGCTGGGAAGAATATGTCGCGACCTTGCCGCGCATCGCCAAACACCAACAACAATTCAACATGGCTGCGATGGTTTTGAAGGGTCTCGAAGACAAGACGTATCGCGGGGCCGTGATTGCTTCGCCTTCGAGCCCGTGGGGTGGTGGGCCAAATGCCAACGAGCCGATCACGACCGGCTATCATGCAGTCTGGTCGCGCGATCTCTATCACGTGGCGACAGCGTTCGACGCGATGGGCGATCGTGTTACCGCGAATCGACTGCTCGATTATCTCTTCGATGTGCAGCAGAAACTTGACGGCAGCTTCCCGCAAAACTCTTTTGTCGATGGACGCCCGATCGGCAACGGTGTGCAGATGGACCAGGTCGCGTTGCCGCTGTTGCTGGCTTATCAACTGGGTCGCAATAATCGCTCAACGTGGGTTAGTCATGTAAAGCTAGCCGCTGATTTCATTGTGCGTAATGGACCACGCACGGATCAGGATCGCTGGGAAGAGAAGTCAGGCTATTCGCCGTCGAGTCTGGCGGCGCAGATCGCCGGGCTGGTGTGTGCGGCTGAAATTGCTAAAGCCAATCGCGATGATGTGTCAGCGAAAAGATATCTCGATACCGCGGACAACTGGGTGCAGAACATCGAAAAGTGGACCGTCACAAAAAGCGACGGCACGGGTTATTACCTGCGAATCACCGCTAACAACGATCCGAACGACGGCGCGAAGATGGAGATCAACAGCAGCAGTCTGGTTGTCGATGAGCGAAAGATCCTCGACGCGGGTTTCCTCGAGTTCGTGCGGCTTGGTATCAAACCGCCACGCGATCCGTTGATCGTCGAATCGTTAAAGCTTATCGACCAATTAATAAAAGTTAAGACGCCTGTTGGGGAAGCGTGGTACCGCTACAATCACGATGCGTATGGCGAGACTCCCGATGGTGGCAAGTACGACGGGCGCAACGGCGTCGGCAGGCTTTGGACCTTGTTGACTGGCGAACGCGGTGAGTATGAGCTCGCTGTTGGTGACATCGCATCGGCGCGCAAACGACTCGATACGCTCGCAGGCTTCGCAAACGATGGAATGATGATTCCCGAGCAGGTTTGGGACCGAGATGAAAGTCCAACTCCGAGTCTTCGTTTGGGTGCGGGAACCGGATCGGCGACACCGTTGGCGTGGTCCATGGCGCAGTTTATTCGACTCGCCATGAGTATTGAGCGCGGGCGGAATGCGGAGACACCGAGAGTCGTGTGGGAACGATATGGACAACGCGGATAATACGGATTCAAGAAGGATTTTCGCTGCTGATCTTGGTGGCACGCACTTGCGCGCCGCCACCGTGGATCAGAAGGGGCGAATTCAGTCTCGGTTCAAGCAGCACACTCCGCAGGTTGCAGACGCTAACGCGATTGTTGATGCCATCGTCGCTGCAGTTCATGAATTTCAGAAAGGGACTGAGATCTCCGCGGTGTCGCTCGTCGTTCCCGGAACTGTGAATGTCGAGGAAGGGGCGGTTGTGAAGGCGCCGAACCTTCCGTGTCTTGATGGATTCCGGCTGGCTGCGGCTTTGTCGAGCCGGCTGGACCTTCCAGCGACGGTAGAGAACGATGCGAACGCGGCGGCAGTTGGTGAGATGTGGCGGGGTGCAGCAGTTGGCTGCAAGACGATCATTTGTCTGACACTCGGCACGGGCGTGGGCGGCGGTATCATTCTCGATGGTAAGTTGTGGCGTGGTGTGGATGGTGCTGCGGCTGAGATTGGGCACATGTGTGTCGATCCGTTTGGTGGTGTTGCGTGTCCGTGCGGCAGTCGTGGTTGTCTGGAAGTTTTTGCGTCGGCGACGGCGATCGTGCGGATGACGCGTGAGGCGAGTCCACGCTATCCGGATTCGATCCTGCAGGGGAGAGAGGATCTCACCGCGGAGATGATCTTCGAAGCCGGACAGCAGGGTGACGAGCTGGCGCTGGAGATTTTTAGACGCATGGGTGTTTATCTGGGCATTGGGCTGGCGAATCTGATCAATATCCTGAATCCCGAGATGATCGTGATTGGTGGCGGTGTGGTGAATGGTTGGGCGTTGTTTGAGAAACACATGCACCAACAGGTTGAGGAGCGTGCGTTTCCGTTGCTGGCCGCGCGCGTGCAGATCGTACGGGCGAAGTGTGGTGATGATGCGGGCTTGTTGGGGGCCGCGCGCCTGGCTCTCAGATCATCTTTATCCACAGATTACACAGATCTTAAATAAGTCTGTGTAATCTGCGGAATCTGTGGATAGACATATGACTCGTCTTCTCGTACTCACATTGCTGTTGGCCCCTTCCGTTTTCGCGCAGGACATCACAACCCTGCAGCCGATCGGCCGCGTCACCAGCTTCACCAAGACTGATAAATCAGTAACCTTCATCTGTAATGACAACTCGCAGGTCCAGCTAACAGTCCTGGCTCCGGATCTCGTTCGTGTCCGCGCATCATTCACCAGACCGATCCCCGCAAAAGATCACTCATGGGCCATCGCCAAAAACGACTGGTCCACACCACGCTGGACCGTCAATGAATCACCAACTGCGATCACCATCACCACCGACGAGCTCGAAGTCACGATCCACCGTTCACCTTTATTAATCTCCTTCCGCGACGCCCGAACGCATCAACTCCTTAACACCGACGAGCGTCCTATGTCCTACGACGCGAATGCGCGTCTCAACGCCATGATGTTTGATCCCAGTGCGGGACCATTCGTCGCTGCCTCAAAGAAACTGGGCTTCGATGAACACTTCTACGGTCTCGGCGAGAAGGCTTCGCGTCTCGATAAGCGTCGCAGCTCATTCAGCAACTGGAATTCAGACACTCCCGGCTACGTCGAAGGCAAAGATCCGATCTACCAGACCATCCCGTTCTACCTTGGACTCCAGCGCGGCATCGCTTACGGCATCTTTTTCGACAACAGTTATCGCAGCTATTTTGATTTCGGGAAATCGTCGCAACAGCGCGCGTGGTTTGGCGCTGAAGGCGGCGAGATGAACTACTACTTCTTCCATGGTCCATCGATCAAAAAGATTCTCGGCCGCTATGCCGACCTCACGGGCCATATGCCGCTGCCGCCGCTTTGGGCGCTCGGCAATCAACAGAGTCGCTGGAGCTATTATCCGGATTCGATGGTTGAAGAAGTGGTGAGCGAGTATCGCAAACGCGACTTGCCTCTCGACGTGCTGCATCTCGACATCGACTACATGCACGGTTATCGAGTCTTTACGTTCGACAAGGAACGATTTCCCGATCCTAAAGCCTTGACTGACAAACTGGCTCGTCAGGGCGTGAAGGTCGTGACGATCGTCGATCCCGGCATCAAGCATCCGGCTGACAAGAACGAGCGTTATCACGCGTTCGATCAGGGACTTGAGAAAAACTATTTCCAGCGACGTCGCAATGGCGATCTGTTTGTGCCGCGCGTCTGGCCGGGCGAGAGTGTTTTCGTCGATTACACGATGCCCGAGGCGCGCCGCTGGTGGGGCGACCTGCATCGAGTTTACACCGATAACGGCATCGCCGGTATTTGGAACGACATGAATGAGCCGTCTGATTTCATCGATCAGACCGGCAAGAACCAGTTAGACGTTGTCAGCTACGACGAAGGCGAGAAATCCACGCACGCGAAGAATCGAAACACGTTTGCTCTCCTGATGTCCCGCGCGACTTACGAGGGACTCGAACGACTGCGACCCGACCGCCGCCCGTACGTCATCACGCGCGCGGCGTATGCGGGCATTCAGCGTTACGCGACAATGTGGACTGGCGATACGAACAGCACGTGGGAGGCGCTCGGGCTCAACATTCCGATGTTTACGTCGCTCGGATTATCAGGTGAGCCGTTTGTTGGCAGCGATGTCGGGGGATTTATTGGTCGTGGCAATGGCGAGCTGCTGGTGAGGTCTTATCAAGTCAGTTTCCTCGCGCCGTTCTGTCGAAATCATAAAGTGGTCGATGGATACGATCAGGAGCCGTGGCGCTTTGGCAAGTATTACGAAGACATCATTCGCAAGTATCTGAAACTCCGCTATGCTTTCCTCCCTTATCTTTACACCGCTTTGGAAGAAGCACACCGCACCGGCGTGCCGCCGTTTCGACCTCTGTTGCTCAACTACCAGGACGATCCAAGTACGTACAATCTGGACGACCAGTTTATGGTCGGCAATGATCTGCTCCTCGCGCCGATCATGAAACCTGACGTGACACGTCGTCTGGTCTACTTGCCGGCGGGTAGTTGGTATGACTACTGGACCAACAAGAAATACGCAGGCGGGACGATGATCAGCGTCGATGCGCCGCTCGATGTGGTTCCGATGTTTGTGCGTGGCGGTGCCATGATTCCGCTCTGGCCGCCGCTCAATTACATCGGTGAAAAGCCCGTGGACTCTATTACGTTCAATATCTATCCTGATGATTCCGGCTCAGCCTCCGCGACACTTTACGAAGACGATGGTCTGAGTCCTGCCTATAAAACCGGCGCTTTCCGCCGGACCACCTTGACCGCGCGACGCGGTACCGTCTCGATTGGTCCGGTGGAAGGCAGCTACAATCCCGGCCCACGAAAGTTCAACTACGTCTATAAATGAAGCCGCGGATGAACGCCGATGAACGCAGATAAGATTTGTCCGCGTAAATCTGCGTTAATCCGCGGCTAAATTTCATAACGACTCGAGGAACGAGATCAGCTTCGACTTTTGAGCTGCCGTCAACGCCGCGTACCGGTTGCGTACCTGCGTCGCCTCACCGGCGTGGCGTAGGATCGCTTCATTGAACGTCAACGATTCGCCGTCGTGCATGAGGTTTGTGCGTGTGCGCACACCCCAGAGCGGTGCGGTGCGAACACGCGTTCGCGTGATTGGACCGCCGTTCTGAACGATGAAATCTCCCGTTCCAATGTCATGGAGCAGGAAGTCGCCAAATGGATGGATGGTTTTGCGCGCCAACGCTTCGGGCACGTTGAACGCACCTCCATTGATCGGCTGGCACCGATTCGCCGTCGTGATCGACGGCACATGACAAACGCTGCAACTGTACTGACCATTCATCGACTCAAACAGCGCCGCGCCTTCAGTAATATTAGCTGAAAACATCTTCTGGATGTCGCGATCCTGCGGCGGCGCCTGCGTCGCGCGCATGAACTCCGCAAACACCTCAACATCCTGTTCAGCGTCTTCACCACACAGAACGGAAGGATCGTCGTCGCACGGAGTGTTGTCCGGAACGATGTCAAAAATCGTTCCGAACCCTACAAACCTTCCCAGTGAAGTGTTCTCATCGCGCACCAGAAAATTCGTGATACCGATTTCGTTCAGGTACGCATCACCTGAGAACGAAAGCAAACTGGCGTGCTGATTTTTCCAACCAAAGCGACCGACGCGTAATCTTCCACCAGCCTCGAGCACGGGCACGTTAATTACGAGTCCATGCACCTCCTGGTTAGTCTGTCCTTTTTGCCGGTTAGCGATCGCGATCAAAGTGCCGTCAGCAATCGCCTCGACGAAACCATCGCCGAGTGTGTTGAGCGACGTGCGAAATGTTCGTGTCGGCTCTTCGTCGGTGATTGCTGTGCCACCGGGAATGATCGCTGCAGTAAACAGCGGTGGCACACGTTCCTGCACTTTTGCGCTCTTGTGGCTGTCGCTGTAATTCGGCGTCGGAATGCCGCGGTTGTTGATTAACGAGCCGCCGGGCGCGTCGAAGAAAGTGCTGTCTTTGGTATGTCCGGCACGCAGCTCCGTGATCTGGCTGATCGCGCCGGTGACCGGATTCTGGTGACACTCGCGGCACGACTGTGCGTTGTAAACTGGTCCGAGCCCGTCAGCGACTTCATCAACTTCTTCGAATATCGCCTTGTCGTGTTCGAAAGTTCCCGGGATCGGTTCGGCACAGTCTTCCAACGGTTTACCCTGCGGAATCAGACCGTTGGTCTCGTCGTCAAAGCCGTTTGCGAGAGCTTCGCTAAACGGCGGCTGCGTGCAGGCCTCTACCGTCGCCGCCGCTGCCTGTGTCGACTTGGCGGCCATGGGAGCCTCCGTTGTACTGAAGGTGTATGTCGTGGTGTCGTCTTCGGCGACTCCTTCGAGATCGACCGAGCCGGTTGTGTAAGTAGAGTCAGTAGTCTTCGCGACGTTTGCCTGATCGGCTTGTTGTGCTGTTTGAAAAGCTGCGGTCACGGTGGGAACCGTGCGATTGGTGGCAGGCAGAATTACGAGGGCCGCCAGGATCACGGCTAGTCCAATAAACCTTAAAGCGCTCATTTGTTCTCCTCGATAGTGGATGCGATCCACCGGTAGACGGAAAGTTGGGCTTCCCATCGGACAGAGATAGAGGGCACTACGAGACAGGGTGAAAACCTGGAGAACGGATCGTAAGCAGAGCGTGTGCGTCGTACAGACCGGTCGGGAAGGGTTGAAGAATGTCTGCCCGCGGAACTTCGCCTGCTAATGTTTTGGCGTCTCTACTCCGACCAGACACGGATTGAGTTTTAAGGCTCTCACTGGTCGTTTGAAGCGTGGCGAAAGAATATATCTGTTTGTGACTTTGTCAATTTACATCATTGTCACAAATGCATCGCGCAGAGTTCGCGCACTCGGTTTCACTTCGCGGCGCGTTCAAGAACGATGTCGAAAACGCCCGTCTGAAACTTCTGACCGTTCACCTCTCGATCTTCAACTGCGATCGCATTCTCAATTCGATATATCGGATCGTTCTTGTGAGCGTCACCCTGGAAATGAATCTCAGTTACGAGCGGTTGATAACCAGGACAGACAGCGACGAGGTGATAATGTGCGCAGCGCCAGAAATCACCGTTGGGATCGGGTCGATAGGGAATCGGTCGAATACTCTCAAGCTCATACAGGCCAGACTCCGACGAGATCAGCCGCCCGCGATTGCGAAAGTCTGTAGTACCGTTTGAATATTTCTCTCTCATGTCGACATGCCAGAAATCGAGTACGGCCCCCGGCAGCGGACGCTTTGTATCATAGGCCCAGACGCGGCCGGTGAGTATGAACGTCGTGCCGGGCTCGCCGGGCACGCTGAGCTTGCCTCGGAACGGCGCGCCCGTTCTATAGAAAGGTCCGTACGGTTGCGGCGTGACTTTCTTTAGCTCGCCTTTGGGCGTGATCTCCTGTTGCGCCGGTCCCATCTGAATAAACACGCCGTTTGAAGCATCGCGATTTACTTGCTGAGTGGGTTGTGCGTGTGAACACAGCACGAGTCCCGACACGCCGGTGGCAGCGAGTCCGAGGGAAGTTTGGCGCAGGAAATTTCGTCGTGTTGAATCAAACATGTTTTTGGCTCCTGTAGCGTAGAAACACCGGAGCACGGATTTTTGTGGTAAACATGTGACGAAATGGCCTGAGCTAGTGACGAAAAGGGCGGCCGCGCAAGGTTGATCGAATGTTTCTGCGATCAGCGCAAGCTCCTCACGACCTACAACGAGGCCGCCGCGCAACGCAACAGCAGCTCTGCAAAGCCTCTGCCGTTGTGGTCCAGGATTATTGTCGACGCGTTACGGGGATGAGGATTTCGCGGCGGCCGAACATGCGTGCGTCGATCGAAAATGCGCCCGGGCCAAGTAATGCGATCACGACTGCAAGCACCACGACCTCGAGCTCCTGAAACGGATAAGGCGTAATCCAAAAACCGAACCCCAGCGAAGTTAATCCAATCAACACCGCTGCGACTGGAGTAACAAAACCGAGTAACAGGCACGCGGCGCTTGAGAGGAGCAGCACAACGATCGACCAGCCCGCGACAGTCTCGGCTACTCGCATATACGCAATCGTCTGGACGATCACCGACACAGCAACGAGCACTCGCAGTAGCAGTAAACCAATCCCCCGCCAGCTATCGGGAAAAGCAGAAAAGAACCGTTGCAGATGAGTATCTCCTTTACCGGAAAAACTCTATCTGTTCTGAGGAAAGGATGAATCCAGCAATGCAGGTAACTTTGGATACCACTTTGGTGTTATGCCGCAAAGTGGGACAAATTGTTAGCCACCAAAAAGCACAGAAGAATTTTTAGCCAAAAAGGCACAAAAACACAAAAGGTATTTTCATTAAGGATTTCCTCTTTTGTGCTTTTTGTGCCTTTTTGTGGCTAAAAATTCTTCTGTGCCTTTTGGTGACTAAAGTTGAATGATGCCGCGGCGCACGCCAATCGCGACGGCCTGCGTCCGATCAGCCGCGCCGAGCTTTTCCATGATGTGTTTGACGTGAACTTTCACCGTCTCTTCTGAGATAAACAGCGTCTGGGCAATCTCACGGTTTCGATTGCCTCCCGCCACTTCACGCAGCACCTCGACTTCACGCCCCGTCAGTCCTTCATCACTCATGTGTTCGAGCAGTTGAGACGCGATCTCAGGCGGGATTCGTTTCTTACCGGCATGAACCTGGCGAATCACATCCAGCAATTCTGTTGGTGGCATGTTCTTCAGCAGGTACCCGCGCGCGCCCGCTTGCAGCGCACGTTGAACCTCAACGTCGCCTTCGAAAGTCGTGAGCATCACGACGCGTGCCTGGGGAAACTCACTGCGGATCGCGATCAGCACGTCTATGCCACTCATGTCCGGCAGTCGCAGATCAAGCAAAGTGACGTCGGGCACGTGTTGCTTGAACTGTTGAATCGCCTCAGCACCCGTCGACGCTTCACCAATAACCACCATGTCCGGTTGATTGTTCACGAGCGCTGAGATGCCTTCTCGCAGCAAGGGATGATCGTCAACACTGAAGACTCGTATCGCTTGTTTATTGCTCATGGTCTTGCTTCGCTCTCTGAAACCACTTTCGCGCGCCGTTTGCAGAACGCGACACAAACGCGACGTGGCTCGGAATCAATAATTCGACTTCTGTGCCCGCGTTAGTGCGGCTCAAAACTTTCAACCTCGCACCAATGTTTTCGGCACGCTCGCGCATGCCTGCCAGTCCCCAGTGTCCGTCACGGCCTGTTTGCAGCACCTGCTGATCGATCCCCGCGCCGTCGTCACGGACGAGGATGCGCAAATGCTTCGTCGAATATTCAAGCTCGACTTCGATCTTACTCGCGTGCGAATGACGAAAAGCATTCGCCAAAGCCTCGCGGCCGATGCGATAGGCTTCATCGCGAATGATCGGGTGCAGCTCGCGCGGCGCACCTTCAACGATCACGCGATAGTCTTTCACCTGTTCGTTGCCAAGCTCCTGTACGGCACGCGAAAAAGCAGTTTCCAAACCGTCGGTATTACCACTCCTCGAACGAAGACCACGAACCGCGTCGCGTCCTTCGTCGATGACCTGGCTCATCAACTGCATCACACGACCGACGAGAGGTTTGGAAGGCGAGTCTTCCGCAATATGATCGTTGGCGACGTGTAACTGCATCGACGCGCTGACGAGTCCCTGCAAGAGAGTGTCATGAAGATCCTGTGCGATGCGTGTGCGTTCAGCGAGTCGTTCTTCGAAACGGAGTGTGAGCTGTGTCTGAAGCTGGTGTACGCGCCAGCGATAAAGCGCAAACAACGCGAGGATTGCAGCTAACACGAGTGAGAGTCGAAACCCACGCGTACGCCAGAACGGTGGCCGCCCCTCGACGATGGCCACAGCGACAACGCCGTGACCAGATGCAGGCAGTGTGGATGTTATAGGTTCTGGGACGTAACCCGATTCGACCAGCAGCGCAGCGTATTCGGTGCCGAGATGTGTTTGGTTACTCCAGGTCGAGTCAGTTTCGATTTTGGTAAACGTCTGATCGGCGAAAGGCTGCACGTACCAGGCGCCGCTGCGCGCATACAAAACAATTTTTTGTCCACGGCTCGCGCCTCTGGCGTGTCCTTTGATCTCGTCGAGCTCGCGTCCACCACCTTTCTCAGCCGGCGGCAAGGTCGTAATCTCGATCGATGGTTGTACACTTGACGAAGCAGCACAACCACTAATCAAAACCGCCAACAGGCACACTACACCGACAGCTGGACCAGTACGACGCGGGATCATGATGAGACGATTATCTCCCATCCTTTGGTTCCTGCAAATCTAGCAGTCCTCTCTAAACTGTAACTACCTCAATAGTGGTAGCAAAAAAGTCTCCGATTGCGTGATGCCCGGCTCTATCCAGTTCAATGACAATGCCACACAACTAAATTACTGGAGGCATTATGAGCAAGATCACAACTAAGGACGGGACGCAGATTTATTACAAAGACTGGGGCGCTGGCCAACCCGTAGTTTTCAGTCATGGCTGGCCATTATCGGCTGACGCTTTCGAAGATCAGATGTTCTTTCTCGCATCATGCGGCTTTCGCTGCATCGCACACGACCGCCGCGGTCACGGGCGCTCGAGTCAGCCGTGGAATGGGAACGATCTGGACACTTACGCTGACGATCTTGCCGAGCTCGTCGCCGCACTCGATTTGAAAGACGCGATTCATGTCGGTCACTCGACCGGCGGTGGTGAAGTCGCGCGCTACATCGGTCGACACGGCACGTCGCGTGTTGCGAAAGCGGTGCTGATCAGCGCCATACCGCCGCTGATGTTGAAGACTGATGCAAATCCGGCAGGCACGCCGATAGAGGTGTTTGACGAGATTCGTAAAGGTGTACAAACAGATCGCGGGCAGTACTTCAAGGATCTGAGCGCTCCGTTCTATGGTGCAAATCGACCGGGCGCACAGGTTTCGCAAGGGCTGCGTGACTCTTTCTGGTTGCAAGGTATGCTGTGCGGATTCCCCGCGGCTTACGAGTGCATCAAGGCGTTTTCGGAGACAGATCTTACCGAGGATCTGAAGAAGTTTGACGTGCCGACGCTCATCCTTCACGGCGACGACGATCAGATCGTTCCGATCGGCGCTGCGGCCTTATTGTCGTCAAAAATCGTCAAGGGATCGATTTTGAAAGTCTATCCGGGATATCCGCATGGAATGTGTCAGACACACAAGGATGACATCAATGCGGATCTGCTGGCGTTTCTGAAAGGGGAAAAAGCAGTCGCCGCGGATTTACGCGGATGAACGCGGATCGTTAAAATCCCAACATGGGTAATCCGATTCACATTCTATTGCAGACCACGATTCCGAACGTCGAAGACGACTGGAATATCGATCGATTCTCTTTGCTGCGTGACCATCTCGCCTCGGTTGGTGAGTACAAAGTCACGACGCGCAATCGCGAAGAGAATGCTGAAGGCAACGATAATGTGTTGAGTGTCCTCGACGAGACAGATGTTGATGAGCTTTGGCTTTTTGCGGTCGACACCGGCGATGGTTTGAGCAGGGCGGACTGTGAAGGCATCACACGCTTTCATCAACGCGGTGGCGGGATACTGGCGACGCGCGACCACGAAGACCTGGGTTCATCATTGTGTACCCTTGGTGGCGTTGGTCGCGCGCATTTCTTTCACACGCAACACCAGGAGCCTGACGAGTCGCGCCGCGCGCGCGACGATCAGGCCAACACGATGATCAGTTGGCCCAACTACCACTCGGGGGCGAATGGCGATTACCAACGAGTCACGGTGGTTGAGCCGGTTCACGAGTTACTGCGCGGGCCTTCAGGCGTGCTTGAGTACTTCCCGGCGCATCCACACGAAGGCAGCGTCGGTGTGCCTGACGATGAAGATCGCGCGCGCGTGATTGCGACGGGCGTTAGTCAGGCGACCGGCCGCGACTTCAATCTGATGGTTGCATTCGAGTGCCGCGACGATCGTCACGGCAATCGTCTGGGTCGGGCGGTAGCGGAGTCGAGCTTTCACCACTTTGTTGATTACAACTGGGACACATCCAAAGGTGGTCCGACTTTTCTCAACGAGCCTCCGGGCGATGAGATTCATCGTCATCCCGAACGCCTTGCTGACATTAAAAACTACGTCACGAACCTCGCTCGCTGGCTCGCACAGAACCGAGCGCGGTAGCGCCGGGTCAAAGTAAGGTTTCTGGCGTGTTTGTTGCGGTTGACCCGGCGCTACCGCGCTCGGTTCTGTGCTAAGTTACTACAGAAAGTGAGGTGCAAACGTGTTGCTGAGAATTTTGTTGCTAGTCGTGTTCGCTGTTTCTGTGGCTCAAGCTCAACCCAAATCGGAAGTAGTAAATGCTTCTGACGGTGTGCCGATTCGTTATTCGGTCCAGGGCAAGGGCGACCCCGCGCTTGTCTTCATTCATTGCTGGGCGTGTAATCGTCACTTCTGGGACAACCAGGTGTCTGAGTTTTCCAAAACTCATCGTGTGGTCACGATCGATCTGCCGGGTCATGGTGAATCGGGGCAGGGAAGAAAGAGCTGGTCTGTTGAGAGCTATGGCGACGACGTCAAAACAGTCGTCACGAAGCTCGATCTGAAACGCGTGGTGCTTGTCGGCAGCTCGATGGGTGGTTCGATCGCGTTGGAAGCAACCAGACGAATGCCGGATCGTGTTGTAGCGATCGTTCCCGTCGACACGCTTCAGAACGTTGAGCAAAAAGTACCACCGGAGCAACTGGACGCCGTGTTCAAGCAGATGGAGGCTGACTTCAAAACCGCCACCACAAATCTGTTGAATCAGCTCTTCTTTTCACCGACAACGCCGGCGGCCGTAAAAGACCGTGTGATCAACGAGACGATTGCGCAAAAGCCTGAGGTAGTGCTGCCGATTCTCAGGGCCGTGTTCAGTTACGACGCTGCGCCGGGACTCCGCGAAGTCAAAGTGCCGATTCGCGCGATCAATTCAGATCGTGTTCCCACAGACCTTGCGGTGAATCGCAAGTACGCGCCACAGTTCGATGTAGTGATCATCAAAGGCACCGGCCACTACCCAATGCTCGAAGATCCGGCGCGTTTCAATCAAATGCTGGGGGAGATACTGCGTAACCTGCCGCGTAAATACCTCAGCCGATAGTTTGGCCATATCCGAGCCACTTACGAACAAAACTTAGCTGGCCAGTGTGATAAGCATCGTGAAAAGCAAGGAATGCGACGGTGCCGCTCAGTTTCTGATCGAATGAGGGCATACCTTCCGGCGAGGCTTTAGCGAGTACATCTTCAGGCGCCGCTCGTAGAGCTGATTTGAGTTGCTCCGAGATCTGGTTCCACGACTCTCGCATCTCTTCAACAGACGGATACTCGGCCTCGTCGACTCGCTCCGAGCCGCGCATGAACAACGACGCCCACGAGCTTTCCCACTGGCCGCCAAGAGTTTTGAGCACCAGGCCACGATGAACGACCACGTGTCCGAGCAGCCACATCAGGTGATTCGAATCGTCGCCGGGCTTGCGAAACCAATCCTCCGGACGGACGTCTGCGATGGCTTTGTTGATGATGTCGGTGTTGGCCCTGTATATCCCCGAAATGTTTTTAAAATCGGTCTCCATAAATGCCTCCTCGTATGTGTTTTCGGTGTCACAGTGTATCTGAAAGTACCTTATCAGCGCCTCTTTGCGCGTTTACAAGTGAGTTATCAGTTTTGGAGAGGTCGCCATGAAGGCATGTCCCAGGTGTGATTTGGTTTATAAGTATGAGGCGCTGAAGTTTTGCCGCTTCGACGGGACTCGTCTGGTTAACGCGTATTCCAGCGAAGAAACCACGCAATTGCTTACGCCGCCGATCTCGAATCAAAATACGGGAGCCCTGATCGAACCCCGCACCGGTGAACTACAGAACCGAGCGCGATAGCGCCGGGTCAACCTCATTTCAGAGTCGTGATATGGAAGTTGACCCGGCGCTACCGCGCTTGGTTCTGTGCTAATCTTCTAGACCATGCATACGAAACAATCTGGAAACTGGCTCCTGCCATTTTTAGCTTTGCTAGTTGTGTTTCTACTTGCGGAGCGCGCCGCAGCCCAGCAGGCGTGCTTTACGTCGCAGGAACGCGCGCGCGCGGAGCAGACGGCGAAGGTTTATCGCGCGCCCGATCCGGGGTACGACCCGGTGCTCGGTTACAACCCGGCCAAGGGACCGCGCCGCGGCGCGCCGCCGGTAGACGACAAAGGGCTCGCGAAGCCCATCAACTGCGTTGCGAATAAAGACGAGTCTCCGGGCGCAGGCACGACACCCAAGTTTCACTGCTCTGTCGCCGGCAACAGTGACGAAGACGGCAACCTGATCCGTTACAAGATCAAGCCGCACTTTAAAGGACAGTCGATTGATAAACGCAACGGCGAGATCTACGGCGAGTTTTTGTCGTCGCGCTTTTCGAAAGCTCTCGGTTTCTTTGCTGACGACGAGTGGGTCGCAGATGTGAATTGTCCGGACTGTGAGAAGAGTTTGAATAAGAGTTTCCAGGGCGCGAGTTTCTCGCCGTTTCAACCTGCCGCGGGAGTCGAGCTTCCGCTCGCGCGTGGAATCGACGTGAACTGCAACAACAAGGATTCGGGATCGCTGGCCGAGACGCTCACGAACCTGCTTCAAAACGGCGCGCCGCGCGCGGAGATTGATGCGTTCAAACTGTGGCTCGCGTTCATCGATCACGGCGACACGAAAACTGACAATCACAAGTTCGCGTGTCTTAACTCGAAGAAGAATGGCAACACGCGAATCTGCGAGCCGGGCCAGGCTGTGTATTACGTTGGCGACATGGGATCGACGTTTGGTTTTTCCAGTTCGAGCGAGAAGAAAGCGAGACTCGAGAGCTGGCGCAGCAAGAAGCCGATCGAGGTGAAGGATGGAGTGTGTACGGCAACAGCGAAGAGCGTCGGCGATACTCGCATAAGCGAAGGTGGCCGCAAGTTGCTCGCAGACAATTTGCAGCGGCTACTCGACGCCGAGCAGCAAAACAAAACGATAACGAGAGTTTTTGAAGCTTCACGAAATGCAGAGCGCGATCGACCACCGGCTGAGTGGGCGGCCGAATTCGTGCGCAAGGCGCGCATGATCATCGACGCGCGCTGCACAAACTAGATCAGCCGTCCACAGATTACACAGATAATCGGTGTAATCTGTGGATGTTCTCAAGGTAAACGAATTGATGCAATCAGAACCATCGGGCCAGCCCAAATCGAAACCAAAACGTTTTCTCTCCTGGTCAGTCCTCAATCGCGATCTGTGCCAGTTGGAATTCTTTCGACGAGTACTCGAAGAAGCAACTGACAAATCGAATCCAGTGCTGGAGCGGCTGAAGTTTCTCTCCGTTTTCTCATCGAATCTCGACGAGTTCTTCATGGTGCGTGTTTCGGGTATCAAGGAAATGTTAGTCATTGACGACATTGGTCCAATGCCCGGGGAGCTGACGCCAGTCGAACAGCTCGACGTGATTCGCAAGCTAGTGCTTCCGCTCGTCGAGGAACACTCACACTGTTTGCGAGACGAAGTGGTGCCGGAGCTCGCGGCGCATGGCGTCGTAATCGCACCGTATGCGACGCTCTCTGAAGACGAGAAGCGCAGTCTCGCCGAGTACTTCATCAAAAACATCTTTCTCGTTTTGACTCCACAGGCCGTCGATCCGTCTCGACCGTTTCCATATATCTCAAACCTGAGTCTGAATATCGGCCTCACGGTTGAGAGCAATCCCGAAGACACGCTCGCCGGTCTGCCACTCGGAAACCAGGTCAGGTTTGTCAGAATCAAAGTGCCGCCTGTCGTGCCGCGACTGATCCCGATAAAAAAAGGCGAGTTGAAATTTGCTCTCGTTGAAGAGGTGATCGAGGCGAACATTCACTCGCTATTCCCGAACATGAATTTGAGCAAGGGACACCTCTTTCGCGTGACGCGCGATGCTGATGTCGAGATCCGCGATGATAAGGCTGCGGATCTCCTGGTGCTGATAAAAGAGTCGTTGCGCGAGCGTCGTTTTGGTTTGCCGGTACGGCTGGAAGTGTCGGCGACGATGCCGAGCGAGATGGTTGAGTACCTTACGACGTCGCTCAAGATCGAGCCGGACGACGTCTATCAGATTGATGGATTGCTCGACGTACCGGATTTGATGGAGCTTTACGGCATCAACGAGCCAGAGCTGAAAGACAAGCCGCTGAAGTCGGTCGTGCCTCCGGCGCTGCGCGGTAAGGAGTCGATCTTCGATGCGATCAAAAGACAGGACGTGTTACTGCATCATCCCTACACGTCGTTTGGAACGATCGTCGATTTTATCGACGCTGCCGCGAATGATCCCGAGGTCGTAGCGATCAAGATGTGCCTGTATCGCACGGGTAAGAGGTCACCGATTCCACAGGCGCTGATCGGCGCGAGTGAGCGTGGCAAACAGGTCACCGCGGTAGTTGAGATCAAGGCCCGGTTTGACGAAGAGCACAACATCGAGTGGGCCAAGCGGCTCGGTGAATCCGGTGTGCATGTGGTCTATGGCCTCGTCGGGTTGAAGACGCATAGCAAGGTCGCGCTCGTAGTCAGACGCGAAGAGCACGGTCTGCAAACCTACACACACATTTCTACCGGCAATTACAATCCAACCACGTCGCGTGTGTATACCGACATCGGATTGCTAACGAGTGATCCGGTGATTGGCGATGACGCGTCAGACGTGTTCAACTTTCTGACTGGCTTTTCGATACAGAAAGATCACAGCCGTTTGATGGTCGCGCCGCTGAACCTGCGTCAGCGCATGATGCAACTGATCAAGCGTGAAACAGCGCACGCTCTGGCTGGTCGGGCCGCACACATATCAGCGAAGATCAACCGTTTGACTGATCTCAATATTATCGAGGCGCTTTACGAAGCGTCGCAGGCCGGCGTAAAGATCGATCTGATTGTGCGCGGCGCGTGCATGCTGCGTCCGGGCGAGCCAGGACTGTCTCAAACGATTCACGTGCGCAGCATTGTTGGACCATTCCTAGAGCACAGTCGTATCTTTTACTTTGCGAATGGTGGCGACGAAGAAGTCTATATCGGATCTGCTGACTGGATGGCGCGCAACCTCGATCGACGTGTTGAAGTCATCACGCCGGTAATGGATCCGCAGTTGAAGAAGTATTTGAAAGACACGGTGCTTGCTGCATACCTGCGCGATAACGTGAAGGCGCGCGTGATGAATTCGGATGGCAGCTACGAGCGGCCCGCGATGGAGCCAGGCGAAGAGCCCTTCAACAGCCAGTTGTTCTTTGAAGGTGCGAACAGCTCACCGGCGGGCAAAAATGTTCATTCGTTGAAGAGCAAGCGACTGTGGTCTAAGAAATAAGTTAAGCCTAAAGACGCCATGAACAGCACACAGAAAGTTCAGAGTTCAAGCTTTAGCTTGCAAGCGCCGAGTTCACCGTCCACAAGCTAAAGCTTGAGCTCTGAACCTTTCTGTGTGGCTTTTGTGCCTTTTTATGGCTGAATTAGAGAGGACAATCTATGAACCGTGTGACGGTTGCGGTGCTCGGGCTGTTCATCGCCATCCTGCTTGGTAGTGGATTACTGGCGTACGTTTTTAGCGACGAGCCGAGAACCGCTCAGAGAACTACTGCCGTACCGGCTGCGTCGCCCGCGGTTGCTACTCCGACTGACGAGAACGCAGCGAACCGTGAGATCCCTTTGTTTGGTCAGCTTTTTGGACCAGACGCGACCGGGCTCTCGCCTGCAAGCTTCTCGAGTTGGGAAGCAATGTCGGCGCGAATTGCGTTGCGGTTTTCACTGGCTGCGTTCCTCGCGGCGCTACTCGCTTTTCGTCCGCGACGCGGTGTTTCCGCGGCGCGGCGCAATCCGTTTGTTGCGCAGACGCAGATTCTCATGGCTGTGGTTGCGGGTGCGATGATGATGGTTGTAGGCGACAGCGCGGCGCGTGCGTTTGGAATTTTTGCGGCTGCGTCGCTCGTTCGTTTCCGCACTAATATTCGCGATCCGAAAGAGACGACGGTGCTGCTCGTGTGTCTTGGAGTTGGTCTCGCGGCAGGCGTGGGGCGCTGGGATATGGCGGTGATCCTGACGCTGTTCGTTCTTTTGACCTTGGGAGTATTGGAATCGTTCGAGCGCTTCCAGGTGTTTCGCTCGATGGAGCTTTGCGTGCAGACGCGGAAGGTCGAGACTGCTGACAAGACCCTGAGAGGACTCTTCGAGCGTCACGGGTTTGATTACGAGTTGCGCCAGCTCGATCGTGAAGACGCGGATGAGCCGATGGGCAAGATTGTTTACCTCGTCAACCTCGATCCTGACACCAGCACGAGCAAGTTGAGTGAAGAGATACTCTCATCCGATCGCGACAACATCGATAGCGTCGAGTGGGATCAGAAAGAAAGCAAGACTTACATTTACAAGTAGGGTTATGAGCCGCACGATTGTAGTTGGAGACATTCACGGTTGTTACGATGAGCTGATGGAGATGCTGCAGACTGTCAGCTTCGGGCAGGACGACCGTGTTGTTTGCGTTGGAGATCTGGTGACGAAGGGTCCGAAGAATCGTGAAGTGCTGGATCTCTTCATGACTGATGCGCGATTCAGGTCGGTGATCGGCAATCATGATCTGGCGTTGCGCCGGAAGTGGCATGGCGAGAAGATCAAGTTGAAGCCGTCACAAAAAGCGACGCACAAAGAGTTGAAGAGTGAAAAAGAGAAGTACCTGCCATTTCTGAATAAGCTACCGTTCACGATCGACCTCGGCACGCATCTCGTTGTGCATGCAGGTTTGCGTCCGGAGGTCCCGTTGTATTCGCAGACATCTGAGGACATGACGTTGCTGCGCACCTTGGGGAAGGACCGCGAGAGTCACGACGGCACGCCGTGGTATGAAGTGTATGACGGAGAGAAAGTCGTACTCTTCGGCCACTGGCCCGCGCCCGAGCCACGCCGCGGTCCGAAGGCGATCGGGCTCGACACAGGCTGCGTCTACGGCTACAACCTCACGAGTTACATTATCGAAGAAGACAAAATCATCACCACTCCCGCTCACCACGTCTATGAAGCACGGTGATCTCGATCCTGATCAGACTGAACCCGTGATTACTCCTCCGGCGTGGCCGGAGATTCCAGTCTTCCTTACTCTAAGTGGTGAAGCACCAGCACGTTCGCGAACGTGGAAGGTGATCCTTGCAGTCGTCATCGCGCTTGCAGTGAGTGGCGGAGCGTGGGCTGTATACAGGAGGAGCGTCAGCTCAAGTCGAAGTAAGGCAGGGAAGCAGTTAGTCGAGCGCAATGTCGATGAGCGCACGCGCGATGCGGTGCTTTCCTGTCTCGCGCAGCCCGGCTTTGTTGGAACAAAAGTCTCGGAGCAGGTGCTGGGTTCTGTGCATTTGGAGTTGTGGCAAGTGACTGATCGCGAGGTCTATTTCTCTGCGCCTGCACCGGAGAAAATAGGAGGGACGTTCGAATCGTTAGTCGCACGGTTCATCATTGATCCGAAACGGATCGTCATGGCCGAGGATGACGCGGGTCGGCTGCGACTCGGCAAGTACTCACTGCTTCGCTCAGAGCAGAAGAATATTTTTTTCAAGACACCAGTAGACAACATCAAGTTTGATACTGCGACTGTCCTGAAGTTTCCATTCAAGCAAGCGACCTACACACTCGATATGCGCGAGTTGGAAGATTTCCTGACTAACAAGAGTATCTTCGGCGGGCGGATGAATGCGCGGATGGAGCAAACTCGAGACGGGCAGCCTGTTATCTTTGCGAATCACGGAGCGTTCGTCGCTACTCCAAAGGAGACATCGCTGCGACGATTCGTGGATGAGCTAACTCGCGACATCCAGCCGGACGCTGAAGGTGCGCGCGAGGCGCGCGTGCAACGTGTGCTCGATTTCGTCTCGCGCGAGATTAAGTACGACCTGCGCGAGACCACGTACAATTTTGAGTTGCTGAAGAGGCCAAACGAAGTATTGATGTCTGGAGAATCGGATTGCAGCAACAAGGCAATCCTGCTCGGCTCGTTGCTGGAGCAGCTCGGTGAAGACTACCTGTTCGTCTACACGCCTGACCACATCACGGTAGCTGTGAAGCAGGGCGGCTTTCCCGCGCGCAACGGTCTCTTTCTCGCGTGGCAGGGAGAGGTATGGCTCATCGCCGAAGGGACCGCACCGGGATTTCGCATCGGCGTTGAGCACGTGCAGGAAGAGGCGCGTTTGAAGCGATTCCAACACGTACAGCGGCCCCGAGACCGAGACAAAATTTTTGACCTCGCCAGCGGGCGGCAGTTGTCATTTCAGTAGGTTGATTTGGTATAAGAGAAACAAGGAGGACAAAGTCATGTCTAAGAATCATTACAACGAGGATTACCACTGCTTTTGAACCATCAAGCAAGCGCCGTCGCGGTTATCCCTCAGAGACCAGAGTCAGGCGCGGTCTAAGATTGGTCCATGGAGACAAAGAGCTAATTGAAAAGCTTGGTAGGAACGACCTGTGTCCGTGCAAGTCAGGACGTAGGTTTCAAGAAGTGCTGTCTGCGAAAAGGAAAATTTGAGGGCGCACTTCGAGACTACTACTTTTAGAGATTGAAGAATTGTGAGGCGCGTTTGCGACTGAACGCGCCTCACGCATTTTAAGCTTACCTTAGAACCTAATGCCGACACCCAGGCTGCACTGAAGATTGTGGGTGGTGTGCCTAACATCCAGGTCAATGTTTTCCCGAACCCCTCTGCTGGAACAGTGGTGGGTCATGGGATTCCAGCACCTGCCAGTGCTACGGCGGAGGTGGCGGCTGTAACGGAACTACAATGAATGGCAACACTACAATGGATGGCAGCACTGCAATGATAATGCCATGCATGTAGCCAACTCATTTGGCCAAAAAGCCATATAATCATTTATAAGGAGAGAGTAATGCCTAAGTTGAAGAACACCTCGCTGAAGTTAGACCCGCCGGCACCAGTGGTGCGAAAGAACGCAACGGCAATAATCGTGCTGCTGGTCGTAGTGATTTTGGGTGCTTTGATCGTCGTGGGACAGCAAGGAGAGCCGATGGCGAAGAAAGACATTCCAGTCACGGACCGGTTTGAGAATGCCATTAAGGTTAAAGAGCCCCAGTTCAAGCTTGCGGGTAAGCACATGAGTAAAAACCAGCAAGAGAATTCCGTCTTGCAAGGGTGGAAGTCCGGCGAGGACTTCGTGTCGGTTACCACATACGAATTCACTTCCGCCGCAGAGGCCGCGGAGTTGCTGAAGAAGACTCTGAACGCACCGATGAGCGTGCCGGTTAAGATCATCAATCTGACACAACTCGGCGATGAAGCTTATCTGCAACCTAACGGTCCTTCCACGAAAGAAGGTCACACCCAACTTTTTTTCCGTAAGGGAAACTTTGTACTCATTATGAGTGCTTCAAAACCAGGTTTGGTCCAGCGTTTCGCAAAACACATGGCAGACGAGATCAGTAACTAGACAAACTCGTCAGTATGATTAACGGCTTCGCGCTCTTGATGGTGTGCGAAGCCGTTAGCTTTTCTATGGGCGAAAAGAAGGATAGAAAGATATCCTCATCAGCGACGGGCACTCCGATTGCCAGATGGTGAAGGAATCCGGCACGCTAAGTTTTAGTTTTGCCTCAAAAGTCGATCGTGCTCGACTCGTTGCAGGAATTTCAGCCACAAAGAGGCACAAAAAGCTCAAAAATCAGCAGAACGTATTTGAGCTTTTTGTGCCTCTTTGTGGCCTAACAGGCGTGTGGCTAAATCAAAACTCAGGACCAAGACACACGCGAACATGGTTTACTTTGTGAGTAAGTCACGCACTCGTTTTTGAATCTCGGTTTCCGAAATACCATCCAGCGCAAGAAACTGTTCGGAGAAGTCAAGAGCCAATACGCCCTGAGGTGTTAGTTCATATGCGGTCCTGATGATGAAATCAGGCTTCCTTCTGGTGCTTAAAAAGAATAGATACCGTGCGCCTACCTGAGGCATGTTTACCCCGTTTACTCTAAAAAGAATCTGTTGACCGTTCGGGTATTTAACGTAGCCGCCAACTCTGTCAACTGTAAGCAATGAACCCCGTGTGAAGTCCTGACTAGATTTGAGAACAGACTCAACCGCAAGCTTAAACTCGGAAAAAACGCCCTTCTTATTTCCTGAAATATGTGCTTCTGAGCTTGAGACGGTGGCAATCAAGATTATGTCGCTTTCATTTACTGGCAACGCCGGAAAGTCAAGGTATCCCTCAGAAGAAAGGACACTTTCAACAACCCATGATTCAGGTTTTGACCAGACAAATTGCCAGGCATCGAAACGTTGTTGCTTTTCTTTTTTAGTCCGGCCCTCTAATGAGTCGACTGATTCGGCTTCATTAATGTCTGCGGTTGGAAAGGCACGTTTAGCCTTGTTGCTTCTTTCAACTTTAGGTTCCTGCAGTCCTTTGGCATAACCCGCGAACATCTCTCTTCGTCCGAATAGCGAGAAACCGGTGGTGGCTACGAAAAGGAATAACAGGACCAAAGTGAGTTTGCGCATTTCAATTCACTCCTACTTAAGGATGCGCCAAGCAGACGGTCAGGAGCACTGTATCAGCTTCCGGCTCTTACGATTTGTCACAAGCTTCTCTCAATTGTTAGGGGTTAACCTTGATCTCGATCGCTAAGTAGTTCGGGCCTAAGCAGGCGCTCTGATCGCATAACGTGAAGTATCAAGACTCGCCCAGAATCTTCGCGATAGAAGATGCGACACGGCGGCTCGACGATCTGGCGATAACGCCAGCCTTTGAGCTCTTCCGGCTTTGAGCCAAGTCTGGGGTGCTTTTCAAGATGATCGACATGCTCGAAGATCTTCTGCACCAGCCGGCGTGCTGCCTCGGGATTGTCTAGTGCAATGTAGTCCGCAATTGCGTCAAGATCGTTGAGTGCTGGTTCGGCCCAGACTACTTCAGCCATCTGGACATCCGTTGCTTTGCCTGCTTATGAGTGAGTGACCGGCCTTCCTCAATTGCCTTTTCCCCGCGAGCGATGCCTTCGAGCAATGTCATACGACGCTGTAGAGTCTCAAAGGTTTCAACATCGACGAGATATGCTGAGGGAACGCCATGCTGCGTAATTAGGATCGGCTCTCGATCCTTCTCGAGTTGGTTGAGGATTTCTGTGGCTTGGCGCTTCAATGTGGTAACGAGTTCAGTTCGCATAGAGTGATACTAAAGTAGCACTTATAGAAAGGCAATGGGTTGCCAGCAAACCAAAACGGCTTCGGCCTTTTTCATTGCCACTTGATTTGTTTATCCCATTCCCCAGCCTGAATTCGCCTGTCCGATCTACCCAGATCAAAAACTGATCAACCTAAGTCAAACTCCAGACTAAGTTTCGTTGCAGACTGAGTGCGATTCGGCGCGGACAAGGATTTCATTTTCAGGTAAAAGTCGCGCTCGAATTTTTTTGATGGTCCTTCCCCCAGCCGTCATTTTCTTCCCAGTCAAAAATAAAACCAGAAACCGGAGGTTTGCAGTTCAGGTCCCTGGTTGATGGACCATGGAGACCATCGTCGGTGTCATCGAGAGAAACACTCAGCCAAATGAGTGAGTGCAAATTCTAATAACGGCTATTTCATTATCAAGGTCGTTTGATAGTTGAAAAAGAATTCGTTGAAAAATAGGTTGACGCGACCCGGCGTGACCAGAAATTTTATTTAGACTTTTCAGCATTCACGACAAGGAGGCTCTGGTAGTTATCAAATCAGGATGCTCTGGAGATCTACTACTCCAGATAGCTTCGATTTGATAAACGGATATTCCTCTGTCGAATCGAACGCCATCCACTAACTTTCACTTTTGGTGCAAAGTGCAGTAGCTCTGCCCGCCGCTCAAAACTCCTAAAGCGAAACCATTTTCGTGGCTCAAAACCTTAAGCCTAAACTAGATGCGCCTCAACTCATCCAGCCCTATGGTGGTGAGTTGGTCAGCTTATTGGTTACAGGTCAGGAGAGAGTTAACCTGATCGAGCACGCCGGCAGGCTTCCTTCATTTCAGCTCTCCCATCGCTCTCTTTGCGATCTTGAGCTGCTGGCCTGCGGGGCCTTCTCGCCACTCGATCGCTTCATGGGGCGTGCCGATTATGATTCGGTGCTGGACAACATGCGCCTGAGCAACGGCCCGCTATTCCCGATCCCGATCTCGTTGCCAGTCGACGAAAGCCATTCCATCAGCATCGGACAGGAAATCGCCTTACGAGATCTCAAGAATAACTTGATGGCACTGATGACTATCGAGGATATCTTTGAGTGGGATCTTTTGTATGAAGCGGAGCGAGTCTGCGGGACAACAGACGTGCGACATCCTCTGGTCGCAGAAATGCACAGATGGGGAAAGCGATACCTTTCCGGCCCGCTCAAGGTTTTAACCCTGCCGAAGTATTTCAGTTTTGTCGAGCTGCGGCATACACCGGCCGAGGTGAGAGAACTGCTCTCGAACAAAGGTTACGCCAATGTGGTCGCGTTTCAAACGCGCAATCCCATGCATCGTGCACACGAAGAGTTGACGAAACAAGCCGCACAGAAAATTGGAGGCTGTCTGCTTTTACACCCGGTCATCGGGCAAACTAAGGCGGGAGATGTGGATCACTATACCCGTGTGCGTGGTTATAAAGCTTTAGTAGAAAAGTATTATGACTCTCGACATACAGTCCTCAGCTTATTGCCGCTGGCCATGCGCATGGCTGGACCACGCGAAGCCCTGTGGCACGCTCTCATTCGACGAAACTACGGCGCCAACCATTTCATCGTCGGCCGCGATCATGCCAGTCCCGGATTGGATTCTGACGGGAAACCGTTTTACGGTCCATATGATGCGCAACACCTGCTGGAGCAGTTTGGAGAAGAGCTTGGCGTGAGGATGGTTCCGTTTAAGGAACTTGTTTACCTGCCGCAGGAAGATCGGTATATCGAGGCCGACAAAGTTCCGAACAGCGGCCAGGTTCTTTCGCTTTCCGGCACACGCGTGCGTCATGAATATCTTGACGCAGGTAAGAGTCTTCCGGAATGGTTTACGCGGTCTGAAGTTGCCGCCATCCTTGCCAAAGCGTATCCACCGAGACATCAAAAGGGATTCTGTATCTGGTTCACCGGTCTCTCTGGAGCAGGCAAAACCAGTATTGCCGAAGTACTGACTGAAAAATTGGCCGAACTTGGTCGCCAGGTGACGGTCCTTGATGGCGATGTTGTGCGAACGCATCTGTCAAAAGGGCTGAGTTTCAGTAAAGAAGATCGAGATACAAATATTCTGCGGATTGGCTACGTGGCCTCAGAAATCGTTCGGCACAATGGCGCCGTGATCTGTGCTGCCGTCAGTCCATATCGCGCCGCCCGCAATGAAGTTCGCAACCTGGTGGGCCACGACCACTTCATACTGGTCTTCGTTGATACCCCTCTAGAACTTTGCGAGCAGCGCGATACCAAAGGTATGTACGGCAAAGCCCGGCGCGGTGAAATCCAGGGCTTCACTGGAATAGACGATCCGTATGAGCCGCCTTTAGATCCTGACCTGACCGTTGAAACCATCAACTACTCGCCGGACGATAACGCCCGGCACATTCTTAAATGTCTTTTCAGCAAAGGTTTCCTACAGCTTGCAACATAGGCATCAGGGCTCTCATGTCCAGCGATCATAAATCTGAAGTAATAACCTCATCGTCTCCCTGGTGGAGAACCGAGCCGGTAATCGGAGTGTTGATGCTTGTCATTCTCGTCTGTATTGCCATCGTTAGTATTCAGCAACTAAACCCGCCGGCGGCTCTCGGCAGCAACTCGCCTCTCAATGAATTTTCCGCGGGCCGCGCCATGAAGCACCTGACGAGTATCGCCCGCACTCCTCATCCGATCGGCGCACTGGAACATGAAAATGTTCGACGCTATCTCGTTCAAGAGTTAAGCGCTCTCGGATTGGATCCGGAAATTCAGGAAACAACCGTAATCAATCCCAACTGGGTCAGTCCCTACAGCGCTGCTACTGTTCATAATGTGGTTGCTATCCATAAAGGAACAGAGAACAGTCAGGCGATTTTACTGGTCGGGCATTACGACTCAGTTCCGGCCGGACCGGGAGCTGCAGACAATGGTGCTGCCGTGGCCACAATGCTGGAGACATTGCGGGCGTTAAAGACGAGCGAGCCTCTGAAGAATGATGTAATTCTTCTCCTCACAGATGCTGAAGAGCTTGGTTTGCTGGGAGCGCGCGCCTTCGTGGCGCAACACCGGTGGGCCAAAAACGTCGGGGCAGTATTCAATTTCGACGCACGCGGCAATAGCGGGCCGGTGATCATGTTCGAGACCAGCAAGCAAAACGGCGGTCTCATCAGGGAGTTCGCCAGGTCTGCGCCATATCCGGTAGCGACTTCGTTTTCGTATGACATCTACCGCATACTTCCAAACAACACCGACTTCACCATCTTCCAGCAAGCCAACCTCAGTGGCTTGAATTTCGCCAACATCAATGGGTTTATTAACTATCACACACAGCTTGACAGCGTTGAGAACGTCGACACGCGCACAGTACAACATCAAGGCGCGTATGCTTTAGCTCTGTTACGCCATTTCGGAAACTTGCGCCTGCCCATTCCGCCTGAGACAAATGCAGTCTACTTCACGATTGGCCCAATCCTCATACACTATCCAAATTCGTGGAGCATCATCTGGGCATTAGTGACAGCGTTGTTGTTTGTACCGGTGGTGATTGCAGGATTCAGATTCGGGCGTTTGCAGATTTCCGGAATTCTCCGGGGATTTCTGATGTTGCTCCTGACGACGATTACCGCCGGTATTGCCGGCACGCTCCTTTGGTGGCTTATCCGGGGCATACACACTGATGAGAGATTGGCGAACCAGGGCAACACCTATAATAGTTATCTCTACATGATTGGGTTTGTATTGCTCTCTGTCGCATTAACCTTAATGTTCTGCAACCGATTTCTGCGGAGAACGAATGTAGAGAGCCTGGCCGCCGGCGGTTTGTGCTGGTGGTTTATCTTAATGATTCTAACGACGCTGCTCTTGCCCGGAAGCAGTTATCTTTTCACGTGGCCGCTGCTGTTTAGCCTAATCGCGCTCGGCATAGTATTTATCTTCAAAGATCAACCATCCGTTTTGTGGAAAGCGTTCGCCGTCACGGCGTTCGCTACTCCGGCCATTCTCATTTTTGCGCCGATGATTTATTTGGTGTTCACCGCCCTGGCTTTGTGGCTGGCTGGAATCATCATGGTCCTGGTCACGCTCTCAATTGGAGTCCTGCTCGCGCAGCTTCAGATCATTGCAACGCCGCGGAAGATGTTGTTATCGCGAATCGCGTTGATGTCCAGTCTGGGATTTTTCGTGGCTGGAATCATCAGTTCCGGATTCGGTGTGAGCCACCCTCAATCTAACAGCCTACTGTATGGATTGGACGCCGATTCCGGGCAAGCATTTTGGGCCAGCGGTGATCGGACGCCTGACGAATGGACCGGGCAAGTCATCTCCGCGACAGCGGGCAGAGCAACGTTGGCTGAAGTGTTCCCGTTTGGTACGCGGAAGTTTTTAAAGGAGCAGGCGCCGCCCATCGCCGCGCTTAATGCTCCACAGGTTAAAGTGTTGAGTGACAGCATCAATGGAGGTCTGCGCACACTCCGCCTGCACGTCACCTCCAGTCGCCAGGCTTCTCAACTCTCTGTGTATCTCGAGCCCGAGGTGGAAGTCTTAGCGGCAACAGTCGGCGGACAGCCACTCAAGAACCCTGATGCCTCTATTAAGGGCGAGAAAGAGTGGGGCCTTTCATACACTGGTGCGCCCCGCGATGGAATTGAGTTGACTATCGACGTAAACACGACAAAGCCCATCAAGTTCAGAGTGGTGGACCGTTCCTATGGTCTACCTGAGACCTTAGTCTCATCTCTAAAGCCCAGACCTGATTATCTGATGCCGTCGATAATGCCGAACAACGGGACGACACTGGTAAGTAAATCGTTTGTGTTCTGAATTCGAGGAGGAGTAGGCGATGAAGAAGATCGGTAGATATTGTAAAGCTTATGCGATCGATGACTTGCGCAAATTCAGCGGCTGGAATGAAAGCGCGGGAGAAGAACAAGCACAGGGCGAAACGGATTTAAGTAATATTCTCTTCGTACAGGAGAATTACACCGTTACCGCCGGAATCTTTGTGGACGAAAATGTGATCCTCAATAAACCCACGCCGGAATGGATCGAATTCTGCCGCGACACATTGAAATTTGACCCGTCCGCGATCTATCCGAGTGCTGAGAGCTCATCACAGCCGGCTTAGCAATACAAACAAAGTGCGCTAACCAGAACTAGACCAGCTCAGTACATCTGCTCCGAGCTCACACGTAGATGCTGGATCTCTCAGATACCGTCACAACCAGTCTTCCAGGCAGGAATAGTTGCGCTACGCTCAACGACATTCTTTGTTGGCGCGCGGAGCACCAGCCCACACGGCCGGCGTATCTCTTCCTGGATGACGAAATAGCTGAGTGCCATCTGACTTATGCAGACCTGGACCGGCAGGCACGTCTGACTGCAGCTCGGCTTTGGTCTCTGGGAGTTGAGGGGGAGCGTGTACTGCTGCTTTACCCGCCAGGCCTGGACTATATCAGCGCCTTCTTTGGGTGCCTGTATGCGGGGGCCATTGCAGTTCCTGTCTACCCTCCGCGAATGAATCGAAATCTTTTTCGTTTGCAGGCCATCGCTGCGGATGCGCAGGCTAAAGTCGCGCTCACTACTGCTACCGTTCTTTCCCGAGTCACACCCTGGTTGGACCAAACAGCCGCGCTCAGGAAGTTAAACTGGGTGGCTACTGACGATCTGAACGGTGCGACTGATCATGATTGGCGCGAACCTTCTGTAAACGGCGATACGATAGCGTTCCTGCAATACACTTCCGGTTCTACGGGAGTTCCCAAGGGCGTCGTCCTGACGCATCGCAATCTTTTGCACAACTCTAAACTGCTTGAACATGCCTTTGGCTATACCAGTGAAAGCCAGTGTGTCTCCTGGCTTCCGATGTACCACGACATGGGCTTGATCGGCGCCATCATTCAACCGCTCTACGGCGGGTTTACTTGTACGCTGATGTCGCCAATGACTTTCCTGCAAAAACCCGTGCGCTGGTTGCAAGCTATCACCCGCACTCGCGGCACGATCAGTGGCGGCCCAAATTTCGCTTACGACCTCTGCGTACGCAAGATCAGACCTGAGGAGCGCGCCGAGCTTGACCTGAGCACCTGGAAGGTTGCTTTCAACGGCGCGGAACCAATCCGGCCCGACACGTTAGAGCGTTTCGCTGCTGCATTTCAGTCTTGTGGTTTTCGTCCCGAAGCCTTTCATCCCTGTTACGGGTTAGCCGAGGCCACACTCATCGTTAGTGGGAGCAAGGCATCCTCTCGCCCGATACAGCGACGGCTTGAGGCGCGCACTGCCATGAGCTGTGGCGGCGTTCTTCCTGACGAAACAGTCCTGATTGTGCATCCGGAGTCTTTGACGAGATGTTTGCCTGACGAGGTAGGAGAGATCTGGGTGCATGGGCCAAGCGTAGCGCAGGGTTACTGGAATCGTGATGAAGAAACTGAGCACACGTTTCATGCAACCCTCGCTGAGACAGGTGAGATGAATTTTTTGCGAACCGGCGACCTTGGTTTTCTTGCGGACGGGCAACTGTTTGTCACCGGGCGACTCAAGGATCTCATCATTATCCGTGGTCTTAACCACTATCCACAGGATATTGAATTGACAGTCGAGCAAAGCCATCCGGCGTTGCGTCCCGGTGGTGGTGCAGCTTTTTCAGTCGAACAGAATGGAGAGGAACGTTTAGTAGTCGTTCATGAATTACGACACGGCAGCCACCCGGACACTCCGGCGATATTTGACAGTATCAGGCGAGCGATAACTGAAGCGCACGAGCTGCAGGTCTATGCGATCCACCTTTTAAAACCAGGAAGTATCCCAAAAACATCCAGCGGCAAGATCCAGAGGACTGCTTGTCGAACGGCTTTCCTGAACGGGGCTCTGAACACTATACAAGTCTGGACTGCGTCTCAGCCTTCCAGGACGGCGTCTCTGCAACCGGCGACAAGCGAAACTGTCGAACAACTCTTCATCTCACAACTGGCAGGGAAGTTGGGTGTGCCGGAATCGGAGATCGATGTAAGGCGGCCGATCACTCACTACGGTCTCGACTCGCTAATGGCAATTGAACTGGCGTACGAACTTGAATCCGCGCTCGAAATACGCTTGCCAATGACCTCATTCTTCGAAAGCGTAAGCATCTCCGAGCTTGCTACTCGAATTGCCGGCTACCGAAAGTCGCTGGCGGCTATCTCACCACCAGCCGCAATGGTCGAGGCGGAGTCCGTTATGGACCAGGCCCTTTCTTACGGACAGCAGTCCCTGTGGTTCATGCATCAGCTTGCTCCCGAGAGCGCCGCCTACAACATTTCTGCCTGTGTGCGTATTCGTTCGAAACTGGATATCGGATCTTTACGACGCTCATTCCAAATGCTGGTGGATCGACATCAATCCCTGCGTTCTACCTTCCCGAAAGTTAACGGCAACCCAGTGCCGCGAGTGCACCAGCAGAGGGAAGTCAGCTTTGAGCAGCATGAAGCTGCGGGCTGGAGCGACACACAGTTGCGCACCAGGCTGAGTGCGGAGGCCCATAAAGCTTTCAATCTCGAGCAAGGGCCGTTGTTCAGAATTTGCCTTTTCACGCGTCCCCATGAGCAGGGTGCAGTCTTACTGCTGGTGGTCCATCACATCATCGCAGATCTCTGGTCGCTGGCGATCCTGCTGTATGAATTGGGTCAGATATATTCGGGTGAGACAGACGCTGATTTGGCGCCGCTCGAGATTCACTACAGCGATTACGTTCGTTGGGAAGCCGCGTTACTGGAAGGTCCGGAAGGCGAGCGTCTTTGGGAGTACTGGCGCGAGCAGTTGTCTGGTGAGTTGCCACTCCTGAATCTACCAAGCGATCGGCCGCGGCCATTAATTCAGACTTTTCGCGGCGCCTCATATGACTTCAAGATCAGCGCGGAGTTAACCAGCCGTCTTAAAGCACTTGCTCGCGAGCAGGGCGCAACTCTCGTCATGATCCTGATGGCTGCGTATCAAGCTCTGCTCTATCGCTATACCGGTCAGCAGGATCTCATCGTCGGTTGCGCCACCTCTAATCGCAACCGTGTTGAGATGTCGCACATCGTCGGATTCTTCACCAATCTGCTGGCGCTCCGCTGTCGTCCGTCGCCAAATCTTCCTTTTACCGGTTTGCTGGCACAAACACGCCGGACCATGCTCGACGCATTTAACCACCAGGAATATCCCTTTCCGTTGGTAGTCAAGCGTTTGCAGCCGGAGCGCGATGCCAGTCGCCAGCCGATCTTTCAAACGCTCTTCGTTTTTCACAAAACACCATTGCTGAACGAAGAGGGCATAGGCGCATTCGCTCTGGAAGAGTCAGGGGCGCAGATGAAGTTGGGCCAACTCTTGCTCGAAAGCGTAGTGCTGGAGCAGCGCGTTGCCCAGTTTGATGTATTGTTCAGGATCGCCGAGGTGGAAGAACATCTGACCGCTTCGTTTGAATATCTTACCGATCTGTTCGACGCCGCCACCATCAGCCGCATGGCTGGAAATTTTCTAACGCTCCTTGAGTCCGCGACGGCCGAACCTTCACTACCTCTTTCAAGATTATCTTTACTGACTGCCACCGAGCAGCGACAGTTGCATGAATGGAATGCCGCCACCGCCGCGTTTTTGCCGCGCGACCGGTGTCTTCAGGAGATGTTTCAAGAGCAGGTGGAGCGCACGCCCGATCAACCTGCACTGGTCGCGGGTGCGGAACAGTTCACTTATCTGGAACTCAATCGCAGGGCGAATCAATTAGCCCACCATCTGCGCTCGTTGGGAATTGGCCCGGAATCGCTGGTGGGCGTGCTCATGGAGCGATCGGCGGACATGGTTGTAGGGCTCCTGGCGATACTCAAGGCGGGCGGCGCCTACGTACCACTCGACGCTGCGTATCCGAAGCAGAGAATCTCTTTTCTGCTCGAAGATGCGTCGGTTTCGGTGCTCCTGACGCAGCAGCGACTGATGGACGGGCTGCCCGCAATAGCCGGCGAAGTGATCGCGCTTGACGCAGAGTGGGACACGATCTCACAGCAGCACGTCGAAAATCCTGCGAATCTCAACACGCCCGACAATCTCGCTTATGTCATCTACACCTCCGGATCGACAGGCCGGCCGAAAGGAGTCGCGATCGAACATCACAGTGCGGTCACGATGTTGCGTTGGGCCAGGAGCGTTTTTCCGGTGGAAGTTCTCAGCAGTGTGCTTGCCTCCACTTCGATCTGCTTTGATCTCTCGGTGTTTGAGTTGTTCGTGCCGTTGAGTTGCGGCGGCCGGATTATTTTAGTCCAGAATGCGCTTGCCTTGGGCCAGTTAACGACGGCAGCAGCGGTGACTCTGATTAACACCGTGCCCTCAGCAGCGGCGGAATTGATCAGGGCTGAAGCGATTCCTGAATCAGTCAAAACAGTTAATCTGGCTGGAGAAGCGCTGACGAGAACGCTGGTCGAACAGCTTTACTCAGGCGCGGCTGTCACCCACGTCTACAACCTTTATGGACCATCAGAGGACACGACCTACTCGACCTGTGCGCTGATCAAGCGTGACGAGACAAGCGCGCCGAGTATTGGTAAACCGATCAGCAACACGCAGGCGTATGTGCTGGATAGTCAGGGAGAGCACTTGCCGGTTGGGGTGGCCGGCGAGTTATACCTCGGCGGCGCTGGACTGGCGCGCGGTTATTTAAAGCGACCGGAGTTGACGGCGGAACGCTTTGTGCCGGATCCGTTTAGCCGGAAACCAGGCGCCCGCATGTATCGCACCGGCGACGTAGCCAGGTTTCTTAAAGATGGAAAAATCGATTTTCTCGGACGCCTCGATCAGCAGGTGAAGATCCGCGGCTACCGCATCGAGCTCGGCGAAATCGAAACCGCTATCGCAGAGCATCCAGCCGTAGCCGAGACACTGGTGCTGGCCCGCGAAGACGTGCCTGGCGAGAAGCGCCTTGTCTGTTATTTGGTCCTGCATGAGGGCAACTCGCCTGCCGTTGGCGAGTGGCGCCAGTTCCTCAGGCAAAAGTTACCGGACTACATGGTGCCTTCCGCTTTCATCATCCTGCCGCAGTTGCCGTTGACTGCAAACGGGAAAGTGGATCGGCTCGCTCTGCCTGGTCCGGAAGGCGAGCGGCCTGATCTGGCAGTCGCCTACCTGGCCCCGCGCAACGCTGAAGAAGCAGAGCTAGTGCGCATTTGGTCGGAAGTGTTGGGAGTGGAAAAGGTCGGCATTCACGACAACTTCTTTGAGCTCGGAGGCGACTCGATCCTCTCAATACGAATTATCTCGCGCGCTGCGCAAGCCGGTCTGCAGCTCTCTCCGCAAGCGCTCTTCCAATATCAGACGGTGGCAGAACTGGCTCAATCCGCAGCGGTACAGCCGGCGCAAATTATCACGCCGATGCAGCAGTGGTTCTTTTCGCAGCAGCTACCGGGGATGCATCACTGGAATCAGTCGCTGCTTTTAGCGAGCAAGCGTCGTCTCAACGTGAGAAATCTGCGGCGGGTTGTAGATGAAACGCAACGACGTCATGAGGCTCTGCGCCTGCGCTTTACGCTGCGCGAGGATGGACGGTGGGAACAGCGCGATGAGATCTGTGACGACGTGCCGCTGCTGGTGGTCGATCTGAGCGAAGTGGACAGCGCCGAGCGGCAATCAGCGCTGCTGGAGAAGATTGCCAGTCAGGCGCAGGCGAGTCTCGATTTAACGCACGGGCCACTCTGGCGAGTGGTGTTGTTTGAGTATGGCGCCAACCGGCAACAGCGATTGCTACTGATCGCACATCATCTAGTAATCGATGCGGCCTCGTGGCGGATATTACTGGATGATCTGGCGCGAGGTTACGAGCACAGCGAGCGAGGCGAAGAAATGGTTGCGGTCGCGGGAATATTACCGCAGGTAGTGACGATAGAGTTGGACGAAAATGACACTCGCATACTGCTCGAAGAAGTGACGCAAAGTTATCGGGTGACGATTGAAGGACTGCTGTTATGCGCAGTGCTGGAAGCGTGTCGAAAATGGACTGGACAATGCGTTCAGATGATCGAATGTCTTACGACGAAGTATCCGTTGGTGATGGAGCTGAGCTCGAGTGAAGAAATAGTGGAGACGTTGAAGCAGGTGAAGGAGAAGCTGCGTCAGGCGCCAGGGGTCGGCTATGAGTTAAAGCATGGCGAAGTGTGTCAGATGAGCTTCAGTTACCTTGGCCAACTGGATGGAGGCGAGCTGTTTGAGATAGAGCGGTGGAGCTTGCCGCGAAGCCACGTGCTGGAGGTGAGAAGTTATGTGCTGGCAGGCCGGTTGTGCGTGGAGACGACGATCCGGAGAGTCGCGCAAGAGTTTATGGAAGTGTTGCAAGAGTTGATAGAGAAGAGTGGGACGATGGCTGGCTTCATCCCCTCCGATTTCCCACACGCGAATATCACCCCCGAAGAGCTTGAAAAGTTTCTGTTGAAGATTAACCACGGATAAGGTGATCTCAATCGCGATGAAGTCCGATCAGATTGAAGACATTTACGAGCTTTCACCGATGCAGCAAGGCATGCTGATCCATAGTCAGTACACCTCCGACTCGGTGATGTACTTCGTTCAGTGGACCGGCGAGATTCGAGGCAATTTGAGCTCCGTGGTATTCGCGCGAGCCTGGCAGGACGTCCTGGACCGTCACCCAATCCTGCGTACGTCGTTTCACTCAGAAGACATTTCCAAACCACTGCAAGTGGTTCATAAATCAGCGACTCTTCCGCTCGACTTGCAAGACTGGCGGGGACTCTCTGAAACCGAGCAGCAGCAAAAGCTACAGACCTATCTCGAAGCGGATAGGCAGACACGTTTCGACGTATCTCGTCCGCCACTGATGCGCCTGGCTCTAATTCGTGTTGCAGACGATTTATATCAGTTCATCTGGAGTCACCATCATTTGCTATTGGATGGATGGTCCTTTCCCATCATTCTCAAAGAAGTGTTTGATTTTTATAGAGCGATAATTCAGAGTCACCCACTGCACCTGGAGCGTCCCAGGCCCTATCGCGATTACATCGCCTGGCTGCAACAGCAGGATCTCTCTGCAGCCGCAACTTACTGGCAGCAATATCTACTTGGCTTCACCGCTCCGACCAGTCTCGGACCAGATCAAATCGCGGCTGTGGGAGCACCCGCGAGAGAGGAAGACTACGCCCGCCAGCAAACTGTTTTATCGCAGGGGCTAACCTCCGAATTACAACAACTCGCGCGCCGCCTGCGCTTGACGGTCAATACGCTGGTGCAGGGCGCATGGGCCATCTTGCTCTCGCGCTATAGCGGAGAAGAGGAAGTTGTATTTGGCGTCAGCGTTTCCGGCAGACCGGCTGAGCTGGCCGGGGTTGAGAACATGGTCGGACTATTCATTAATACTCTGCCCGTGCGAGTTAGAGTCAGAGAAAAAGAAAACGTAGAGGAGTGGTTGAAGCAGTTACAGGAAGAGCAGGTAGAACAGCGTCAGTATGAATACAGCCCACTGGTCGAGGTGCAGAAATGGAGTGAGGTACCGCCCGGCACGATGCTCTTTGAGAGCATTCTTGCGGTGGAAGACTATCGCGTAGACGAGGTATTGCGCGAGACGGCTGTCGGATTGAGTTTCGACAACGTTCGTCAATTCTCTCGTACCAACGCCGCCCTAGCCGTACAAGCTTTGCTAGGTTCGGAGCTAACCCTGCGGGTTACCTATGACTGCCGGCGATTTTCTGATGCCGGCATCAGGCGAATGCTCTCTCACCTTGAGAGATTGCTCGCCCGCCTGACTGCCGCTCCCGACGCACGACTCTGCGATTTGTCGTTGTTGACCGAAGCGGAACGTCATCAACTCCTGGACGAGTGGAATCAGACGTCTGGTCCATTCTCGGCACAGTGCCTGCCCCAGATCTTTGAAGCACAGGTCGCGCGTACGCCTGATGCTGTCGCCCTGATCTTTCAGAATGAAGCATTGACTTACCGAGAGTTGAATGGGAGAGCCAATCAAGTGGCGCACCATCTGCGCCAAATGGGAGTCGGCGCGGAAGTGCTGGTGGGCTTGATGATGGAGCGCAGCGTCGAAATGGTGGTCAGCCTGTTGGGAGTGATGAAAGCCGGAGGTGCGTACGTTCCTTTAGATACACATTATCCGGAAGAACGAATCTCTTTCATGCTGGCGGATTCTGCCGTACCCATCATGCTGACACAGGAGCATTTGCTTGAGAGCATGCCGGGGAATTGTGGACAGGTGGTCTGTGTCGATTCCGAATGGGAGATAATTTCACAGCAAAGCTCAGATAATCCTCCGCCTGCGAACGCGGCTGACAATTTAGCTTATGTCATCTACACCTCGGGTTCGACCGGCAAACCCAAGGGCGTTGGCGTTAAGCATACGGGCATGTGCAACGTGGTCGCAGCCATGCATCAGGTTTTCGGGATTGGCCCGGCACACAAGGTCGCACAATTAGCTTCGTTGAGCTTCGACGCTTCGGTCTTTGAAATATTTCTCGCCTTTTCAGCCGGTGCGACTCTCATTGTCGCAGATGCGGAATCTACTTTGCCTGGACCAGCGTTGGTTAACTTGCTCCGGGACCAGGGCGTAACCACTGCTGTGTTTACTCCTGCAGTTTTGAGGACGCTGCCTGAGTCTTCCCTGGCGAATCTGACCACAGTCATGTCAGCAGGCGATGCCTGTAGCCCTGACCTGGTAGAACGCTGGGCCAACGGACGACGGCTTTTCAATCTCTTTGGACCGACTGAAGCCACTATCTGGAATAGCGTACGGCAGTGTCACTATGGCGACAGCGAAACGCCGATCGGTCGCCCCATCATTAATACACAGCTCTACATACTTGATGAGTTTATGCAACCCGTCCCCATCGGCGTTCCCGGCGAGCTCTATATCGGCGGACTTGGAGTTACGCGAGGCTATCTCAATCGGCCTGAGCTGACTGCCGAGAAGTACGTTCCGAATCCTTTCAGTGATCAGCAGGGGTCGCGTTTGTACAAGAGCGGCGATCAAGCTCGTTATCTTCCGAGCGGCGAGATAATGTTCATGACCCGCATTGATCGACAGGTGAAGGTCAGAGGATTTCGCATTGAGACCGGAGAGATTGAAGCAGCATTAGTCGAACATCCATCCGTATTGGAGACGGCAGTTGTGGCTCGTGACGACAACACGGGAGATAAGCGACTCATCGCCTACCTCGTTCCGAATCCTGTAAATCCTCCGAAGGTTGGAGAATTGCGCGGCTTCTTACAGGAAAGCTTGCCTGAGTATATGGTCCCGGCCCACTTCGTCCTGCTCGACTCGATACCTTTATCGCCCAACGGGAAGATCGATCGCCGCAGACTGCCGGATCCTGAAATCCGGCCCGAGCAAAAACACGAGCTCATTCTGCCCCGCACTGAGCTGGAGCAGTTTCTGGCGCAAATGTGGACCACTGTTTTGGAAGTCGAGCCGATCGGCATCGACGACAACTTTTTCGAGCTTGGTGGCGACTCTATTAAAGCTGCGGTCCTCACCAACCGGTTGCAGGAAGAAGTGGGCGAGATCGTGCATATTGTCGCAATCTTTGACGCCCCGACAATTGCTACTCTGGCTGAGTATCTGAAGCAAAGCCATCCGCGAGCGGTGCAGCGATTTGAGGAGACGACGATCGAGGTCGCAGCCTCAGTCGCGAGTGTAACGGGTTCTGCAAAAGTCGATCGAGCAATGGTGGCTGAGATGCGGAAGCTCATCACGCCTCTCTCTGCAAACCATCATAATGGCCGGCCCGGAGTGCTGAAGAACCGGCCCGCAATTTTCGTGCTCTCGGCTCCGCGTTCGGGCTCGACTCTGTTCCGCGTAATGCTCGGGGGACATCCGCTTCTTTTCGCTCCGCCTGAGTTAGAGCTCCTTGGTTTCGACACGCTCAACGACAGAAAGAAGTACTTCAGCGGCCGCGATAGTTTTTGGCTCGAGGGAACAATTCGTGCGCTCATGGAACTCAAAGGTTGTGATGCGAAGGAAGCAATCCGCATCATGGATGATTGTGAACGAAATGAGCTCACCACTCAGGACTTTTATCATTTGCTGCAAGAGCATCTGGGCCCGAGACGAATCGTCGACAAGACTCCAGCTTATGCCCTCGACGTGGAGATCATGCGGCGAGCCGAGAGCTACTTCGAAAATGCAATCTACATCCATCTTCTGCGGCACCCGTACGGGATGATCCGGTCATTCACGGAAGCACATGTCGATCAACTGTTAACCAGATACAGGCACCCCTTTTCAACTCGTCAATTTGCAGAACTGGTCTGGACCGTCAGTCAACAAAATATCCTGAAGTTCCTGGGCGACGTGCCCGCGCATCGTCAATATCGCGTCGAGTTTGAAGCGCTCGTCAGTCAGCCGGAGCAGGTGTTGGGCGCGCTTTGTGAATTCCTCGCGCTGGACCTGCATCCGGATATGTTAGAGCCATACAAGGCCAAAGAGCGGCGCATGACGGATGGCCTTCACGCTGCTTCTCGCATGCTCGGCGATGTCAAATTCCACGAGCACAAGCAGATTGATGCGCGCGTTGCAGACAACTGGAAAAACTACGACGACCTGGGCCAACTCGGAGAAAGCACGCTCGAAATAGCTGCGACGCTTGGCTATCGAGACGAGACACAGGATCAATCTCCGCAGGAGCTGAGCGTGATTCCGGTGCTCAGCAGAGATGATGATGCGCCTCTACCGCTCTCGTTTGCGCAACAAAGGTTGTGGTTCTTCGAGCAATTAGAGCCGGACAGTCCGATGTACAACTGCCCGGGCGCCGTGCGTCTGATGGGCCGTCTCGAAATAATGGCATTCGAACAGGCGTTGAATGAGGTCATCCGGCGGCACGAATCATTGCGCACGACCTTTACTACCCGCGCAGGCCAACCTTTTCAGTTGATCAAGGCCCCCTGGCGATTGACTACCTCCGTAGTGGATCTCAGCGGGCTGCACGAAGCGACACGTGAGGCGGCGAGCTCGCAGTTAATCCTGAGCGAGTCTGTGCGGCCCTTCGATCTCGAGCATGGACCATTGCTGCGAGTGACGTTGCTCCGCCTGAGTGCAGAAGAGCACGTGGCGCTGCTGGTGATGCGACACATCATCAGTGATGGCTGGTCAATCGGGATCCTGATAGATGAGGTCGCAAATTGTTACGACGCTTTATGTAAGGGAAATCTGCCTGAGCTGCCGCACCTCCCGATTCAGTATGCCGATTATGCGGCCTGGCAGCGCGAGTCGGGGCGTGGCGAGTCGTTGGAACGGCAACTCGACTACTGGCGCCGGCAGTTGAGTGGGAAATTACCGATTTTGGAATTGCCCAGCGATAAGCCGCGCCGGGCCATCAAGTCGTTTCGTGGCGCACACCAGCGGCTACTGCTGCCTGTCGAGTTGATGCAGGCATTGAAGGACCTCAGTCAGAAGGAAGGTGTAACACTCTTCATGACGCTGTTGGCAGCTTATGCTGCGTTGCTGCTGCGTTACAGTGCAGAGGAGGACATCTGCATAGGTACTTCAATCGCCGGCCGTACCCGGAAAGAGACAGAGTCGGTGATCGGGTTTTTCGTCAACATGCTGGTGTTGCGTATAGATCTCAACGGCGATCCCACTTTCCTCGAGTTGTTACAGCGCGTGAGAGCAGTGGCGCTGGGAGCTTATGCGAATCAGGATGTGCCTTTTGAGGAATTGGTGGACGAGTTGGGTACTGAAAGGTCTTTGAGCCATACGCCACTCTTCCAGACGGTGTTTGTCTTACAGAACGCGCCGCGCGCTGAGTTGCAGTTAACCGGACTAAAGTTGCAGCGCGTCGACATCGAAGGCCAGGCGGCGAAATTCGATCTGACGGTTGCAGTCGAAGAGACAAACGAAGGATTGATGGTGCGGCTCGAGTATGACACCGATCTCTTCCTGCCCGGTACAATCAGCCGCCTAGGCCAACATTGGCAGCAACTCCTCGAAGGTGTCGTGCAACAGCCACAGATGCGGCTGATGACTTTACCTTTGCTATCGGAAACCGAAAGGCAGCAGGTACTGTTTGACTGGAATCAGACGCGCGCGGACTACGAGCTCGACAACTGCATCCATCGTTTGTTCGAAGCACAGGTGCTCAAAACTCCCACCGCTAAGGCAGTGGTCTTCGAAAACGAGCACCTCACTTACGCCGAGCTGAACCGGCGGGCCAACCAGTTGGCCCACTACCTGCGAAGATCTGGAGTTGGACCAGAGCGCCGGGTCGGATTGCTCCTCGACCGATCGCTCGAGATGGCTGTCGCAGTGATCGCCACTCTCAAAGCAAACGGCGCGTACGTTCCGCTTGATCCGGCGGCTCCCACGGAGCGCCTCGCTTTCCTGATCGAGGACTGCGGCATCTCGGTTTTACTGACGCAACACCCGTTCGCCTCGAACCTCAATTCCAAACAAGTGCGAACCATTGAAATCAACACAGAATGGCCCGCGATCGCGGCAGAAAGCCTTGAGAATCCTGTCTCCAAAGCGACCAGCCAGAACCTGGCTTACGTGCTCTACACCTCAGGCTCGACTGGCAAACCTAAAGGTGTGATGACAGAACATCGATCACTTCTCAATCACGTACTGGCCATGCTTGATCGCCTCGAAATAAAGCCCGGTGGCTCCTATATACAGGTCCAACCCCTGACCGTGGACTCGTGCGGCACCCACTTTTATGTGGCCTGGCTGACGGGCGGCTGTTTGCATGTGATTTCACGTGAGAAATCCACTGAGCCTGAGGCCCTCGAAAGCTACTTTCGTAAACACGCTATTGATTGCCTGAAGATCGCGCCTCCACATCTGGAGGCTCTGCATAATTTCTCATGCGGGACACCGGTGATGCCTCTCCACTGGTTAATTTTCGGCGGCGAGGCGGCCAAACGCGAATGGGCCGAGAAGCTGCTACAGCTCGCACAGGGCACGGATTGTCAGCTCTTCAATCATTATGGACCAACTGAGACCACGATTGGAGTAATGACCTATCAGGTGACGCCAGACTCACTGCGCGCGGACATGACGATAGTGCCGATAGGCCGTCCGCTCCCCAACGTCCAGGTCTATATTCTGGATCGTTACCAGCAGCCAGTACCGGTTGGCGTGGCCGGGGAATTACATATCGGCGGAGTATCCTTAACGCGCGGCTACGTCAATCGCCCGGAGCTGACTGCTGAAAACTTCATTCCTGATCCCTTCAGCAGTATTCCCGGAGCCAGGCTCTACAAAACCGGCGACCTTGCGCGTCACCTACCCGACGGAAATGTCGATTTTCTTGGACGGATAGACCATCAGATCAAGATTCGCGGGTATCGCATTGAGCCGGGAGAGGTCGTGGCGGCACTCCTCCATCATCCCGGAGTGCGCGAGGCTGCCGTCGCTGCTCGTGAAGATCAATCAGGCGCCAAACGTCTCGTTGCTTACATTGTGCCGCAGTCATCAGCTACACCCGGCGGTGAGTTGCGCGGCTTCCTGAAAACGAAGCTTCCGGACTACATGATTCCTTCAGTGTTCGTGATGATGGAGAGTTTTCCGCACACCGCTCAGGGAAAGTTGGATGTCAAATCTCTGCCCGGTCCGGATGACGCCGAAGATGAAAGACCATCTGCATACACTGCACCGCGCGATACAAGAGAAGAAGTGTTCGCGCGGATTTGGAGCGCGGTCCTGGGAGTCAAGGAAGTGGGCATACACGATAACTTTTTCGAGTTGGGAGGTGACTCGATCCTCGCGATCCAAATCATCGCGCGGACGTCGCAGGCAGAATTGCATATAACGCCGCGACAACTATTTGAACATCAGACGATTGCGGAGCTGGCGCCGCTTGCAGTGGCGGCGACTACATCTCCATCAATGGCCCACGCCACCCAAACACTAGTGAGTGGGCCAGTCGAGCTAACGCCGGTTCAGGAATGGTTCTTCAGCCAGGCATTCACGGTGCGGCATCACTGGAACCAATCGTTGTTTTTGGAGAGCAAGGGTAGTTTGGAAGTGGGGCGGCTGCGACGAGTGTTGGCCGAAGTGCAGCGACATCACGATGCTTTGCGACTGCGTTACGAGCAGTTGACGGACGGCAGTTGGGAGCAGCGCAATGCGGGAGCAGAAGCCTGCGATGAGGCGCCGCTGCTGGTAGTGGATGTGAGTGAGGTGGAGAGCGAGACGGAGCAGGGAGCGCTGATCGAGGCATTGGCGAACCAGGCGCAGCGGAGTCTGAACCTGGCGACCGGTCCGGTGTGGCGGGTGGTGCTGTTTGAGTGTGGGAGTGGAAGAGGGCAGCGGTTGTTATGGCTGGCGCACCATCTGGTGATGGATGCGGTGTCGTGGCGCATCCTGCTGACGGATGTGGAGCGTGGCTACGAGCAGGCGGAGAACGGAACGGAGCTGAGCCTGGGAGCGAAGACGACGTCGTATCAGCAGTGGGCGGCGAAGTTGAAGGAGTATGCCGGGAGTGAGGAGCTCAAAGGGCAGGCAGATTATTGGCGGCAGTGCAGTGCACGGGCGGCGGCAGCAGGAGGGATGCTGGTGGCGAGTGGCGGCGAGCCGAATCTGATGCGCGACGAGCAGACGGTGAGTGTGGAGTTGGGAGAAGCGGAGACGCGGGCGTTGCAGCGAGAAGTGGGAGAAGCGTACCGGGCGCAGCTGGAAGAAGTGTTGTTGTGTGCAGTGCTCGAAGGGTGCCGGCGCTGGAGTGGAGAGCGGGTGCAGGTAATAGAGATGGAAGGGCATGGGCGCGAGGAGATCAGCCGGGAAGTGGATGTGACGCGAACGGTGGGATGGTTCACGACGAAATATCCCCTCGTGGTGGAGTTGAGTGAGAGTGGAGCGGTAGTGGAGAGCTTGAAGCGGGTGAAGGAAACGTTGCGTGGTGTGCCGCAGCGTGGGATCGGATATGGGTTGTTGCGCTACTTGAGTGAGGACGCAGCGCTCCGCGAAGAGTTGCAGCGGGACGAGGTGTGGCAGATCAGTTTTAATTATCTCGGCCAGTTCGATGGCGTCAGAGCAGAATTACAACGGTTTGAGGTGTTGCGGCAAAGCGGCATACAGGATCGAGCCGGAGAAAATGCAAGACACCGGGAGCTGAATGTGAGGGCTTATGTGTTGGACGGGCGTTTACGAGTCGACTGGATAACAAGCCGGCAACGATACAAACAGGAAACGATCGAAAGCGTGGGAGACGAGTTTTTACAAGTATTGAATGAATTGATTGAGAGCAGGTCAACGGTTCATAGCTTGAGTCCCTCTGACTTCCCACTTCTGAAATTGGATCAGGAAAACCTCGAGAGAGGGCTTGAAGAGCTTGAATTCGAAAGCATCTGAGAATTCTCTGCGGTTCTCGGCGTATCTCTGCGTGCTCTGCGTTTGAATCGCCATTTAACATGAGCTCCAGCGCAACAAAAAATATTCAGGACGCGTATCCTCTCTCTCCTTTGCAAGAGGGCTTACTGTTTCACAGCCTGGCGACCCCTGAAGCGGGTCTCTACACAGGACAGTTTACGTGTCAGCTTTCAAGGCTGAATGTCGCGGCCTTTGAACAAGCCTGGCAATGGGCCGTCAAGCGACACGCCGTTCTCCGCACTGCCTTCATTTGGAAAAAGAGCAGTGCGCCATTACAGGCTGTTGCCCGCCGCGTCTCACTTTCTCTTAGTAAATTTGACTGGCGCGCCTTTCCACGCGCTCAGCAACAGGAACAGTTCGAATCTTATCTCGCCGCCGACCGTCTCGAAGGATTTAACTTGAACAGACCGCCGCTCATTCGCCTGGGGCTTTTTAGAGTGGACGACGACAGTTACAGATTTATTTGGAGTCATCATCACCTGGTGTTGGATGGCTGGTCAGTTGCAATCCTGTTGAAGGAAGTGCTCAAGATCTATGAAGCACTCTGGCGGGGTGGGCCAATCGAACTGGACCAGCCACGACCCTACGCCGATTACATTGCCTGGCTGCAACAGCAGGATGCGTCAGCAGCGGCTTCGTACTGGCTAAATTACCTGAAGGACTTTACCGCTCCCACAGCATTGCCCGCCTCTCGTTCCACTAGTTTGCCTCACCGAGCGACGGCGGTTTCGGGAAAGCTGCAACGACAACTGTCACCAGAGTTGACGGCAGCGCTGCAGCAACAAGCACGTCGCCACCGGTTGACGATGAACACACTGGTGCAGGGCGCCTGGTCCATTTTGCTGGCGCGCTATAGCGATGGCGCGGAGGTTGTGTTTGGGGCAACGGTTTCGGGGCGGCCGGTGGCGATACCCGGAGTCGAAGAGATAGTGGGATTGTTCATCAACACGTTGCCGGTGAGAGTGAGACTAACAGGCCAGGAGCCGGTGCTGGAATGGTTGCATAGCTTGCAGGAACAGCAGGTACAGCAGCGGCAATATGAGTACAGCTCACTGGTGGAGGTGCAAGGATGGAGTGAAGTGCCGCGCGGCACGCCATTGTTTGAAAGTATCATCGTCTTTGAAAACTATCCACTGGATACGTCTCTCCAGGCGAACCATGAAAGCATTGAGATCAGAGACGTAGACCACGCCAGCGCGAGTGATTTCCCGCTCATGGTGACCGCGTTTCAGTGTCCTGACCTTGCTTTGCGACTTGAATACGATAGTGAGCGGTTTGCTGACGCGGCGATGGTTCGTTTGCTCGCGCACTTCGAGATAGTGCTCGCAGGGATCTCCACGGCAAAGTCAGACACGCGGCTGAGGAATCTCTCATTGCTCTCGATCAGTGAACGTGAACAACTGCGGGAGTGGAGTGCAAGCTCCGCGACGCGGCCGCCTGCTGACTCGATCGTGCAATTGTATGAGGCCCAGGTTGAGCGTACGCCGGAAGCTTCAGCATTGATCTTTGGCGAACGGCGGTTGAGCTATCGTGAGTTGAACGAGAGGGCCAATCAACTGGGACATTACCTGCAGCAGTCAGGAGTAGGTCCGGAAGATTTTGTGGCGGTGTTATTTGAGCGGTCGATAGAGATGGTGATCGGACTATTGGCCGTGCTCAAAGCGGGAGCGGCTTTTCTACCGCTGGACCCGGGTTATCCAGAGGCGCGGATCAGTTATCTGCTGGCAGACAGCGAGGCGAGTTGGGTCCTGACGGATGCCTCGTTGGCAGCACGGACAACTGCTACACGCTCGCGCAGATTGATTGTCGACGAGTTGGAGGAGCAAATAGCTGGTTGTAGTAAAGAGAATCTGGAGCCGCCGACAGTGGGAGAGAACGCGGCTTATCTCATCTACACCTCAGGCTCGACCGGTCAGCCAAAAGGAGTGGTGATCACGCAGCATAATCTGGTGAGTTATGTGGCCGGAGTCGGGAACGCGTTGCATTTGCGGACGAGCGATCGGTTCTTACAGTTTGCGGCGCTGGGATTCGATGTGCTGGTGGAGGAGTTGTTTCCGACGTGGATGGCGGGGGCCGCGGTGGTGTTGGTGAGTGAGGTGCCACTCCTGGCCGGGGTGAAAGGATTGTCGGAAGTAATAAGGAGAGAAGAGATCAGTGTGGTGGAGCTGCCAACGGCTTACTGGCACAGTTGGGTAGGACAGTTGCGAGAGAGTGGAGAGAGAGTGCCAGAGCAACTGCGAGTAGTGATCATCGGCGGAGAGCGAGCGCGGGTAGAGCTGGTGCGAGAGTGGCGTGAGACAACTGCCGTTGACTTAGTGCATGTCTATGGAGTGACGGAGGCTACGGTGACCACCACGGTCTCGCGAATACCGGCGCGACAGTTGGCCGGCGAATTACCAATCGGGCGACCAATCAGCCACAGCCAGGTGTACGTACTCGACGAGCAGATGGAATTAGTGCCGGTAGGAGTGAAAGGAGAGTTGTACATCGGCGGCGACGTGGTGGGGAGAGGCTATTGGCGCAAAGCGGCGCAGACAGCAGAGCGGTTTGTGCCCGACAGTGTGAGCGGGGCGAGCGGAAAGCGCTTGTACCGGACCGGCGATGTGGTGAGATATGTGGGAGCGGAAGGAGAGTTGGAGTTTGTTTCTCGCAGAGACGAGCAGGTGAAAGTGAGAGGATATCGAGTAGAGCCCGGTGAGGTTGAAGCAGTCTTAAGCAGTCATGAACGAGTCAGAGAGGCTGTCGTCATCGCACGGCAGGACCGGGAAGCACAGGGTTATTTAGTAGCTTACGTCGTAATGCCGGCTCTTGAAGATGCCGGGCAGGTGCAGTTGACCAGCGAAGAGTTACGCAGCTTTTTAACGCAACAGTTGCCAGACTACATGGTGCCCTCGGCGATTGTGGTGCTCGACCGGCTTCCCCTCAATGCGCACGGCAAAGTTGCGGTGGAGCAATTACCAACCCCCTCAACCAGTGAAGACGAACAGCATGACGAGCCGCCGTGCGGAGCCGTCGAAGAAGTTTTGGCAGCGATTTGGAGCGAGGTGTTAGGCGTTGAACGAGTCGGCCGTGGCGCCAGCTTTTTTCAATTCGGCGGACATTCGCTACAGGCCATGCGAGTGATGGCGCGGGTGAGAGAAGCTTTTAAGATCGATCTTCCACTGCGTTGTTTCCTCGAAGCGCCGGCGCTGGTTGACCTGGCCTTGAATATTAAAAAAGCGCTCCAGCATGAGGAAGGATTACGCTTAGCGCCGCTGGAGCAAGTATCGCGCGAGCAAACAATCCCACTCTCTTTCGCCCAGCAGCGTCTCTGGTTCATACATCAACTGAATCCTGCCAGCGCTGCTTACAACATGCGTCATGCCGTGCGGCTGCTGGGCCAACTTGACGCCAACACTCTCGAACGAGCCCTCGTCGAGATTGTGAAGCGACATGAGATCCTCCGCACCACTTTCGCAGTCTATGAAGGTGAACCGGTGCAAGTTATTTCCGAAAGTATGCCGGTCTATCTACGAAAGCTGGACTTCAGTCACTTGCCTGAAACGGAGCGCGAAGAGGAGACGCGCAAATTTACACTCGCCGAAGTGCGACGGCCATTTGATTTAACTGCAGGGCCACTCATGCGCCCTGTCCTCATACGGCTGCGTGACGATGAACATGTGCTGCTGCTCGTGCTGCATCATATTGTTTCCGATGGTTGGTCCACCGCAATACTCGCGGAAGAGCTGGGCGTCTGTTACGACGCCCTGGTACATAACAAGCAATCCAGTCTTCCGGAACTTTCGATTCAATACGCAGATTTTGCTTACTGGCAACGAAAGTGTTTGCAGGGTGAGACCCTGAAAGGCTTGCTCACATATTGGAGAAATCACCTGGCGGGTGAGCTGCCGGTGTTGGACCTCCCGACGGATCGGCCGCGCATCGCCGTCCAGAGTTTGCGTGGCGAACGACAGCATAAATTACTGCCGCCAGTCCTGCTTGAATCGCTGAAGTCTCTCAGCAAGAGGGAATCCGTCACGCTGTTTATGACGCTGTTGGCTGCCTTTGAGATTTTGCTCTATCGCTACACCGGCCAGGAAGAGCTTATTGTCGGCACGCCCATCGCCAATCGCAACCAGGTGGAAACAGAACGACTCATCGGATTCTTTATCAACACTCTGGCCCTACGCACGCGGTTATCCCCACGGAGTGGATTCCGAGAACTGCTGAGACACGTGCGCGAAGTAGCGCTGGGGGCATATGCACATCAGGACCTGCCGTTCGAAAAATTAGTTGAAGAGCTACAGCCGCAGCGAAATCTGGGCCGCATGCCGCTCTTCCAGGTTATGTTCATGCTTCAGAACGTTCCGGCGCCGCGCATAGAGCATGCTGGTCTGCGCCTGAATCCGATGGAGGTTTACAGCGGCGCGACTGAGTTTGATCTGGTCTTGAACACAATGGAGACGGAAGCAGGACTGCTGGCATCCATCACCTATAACTCAGACCTGTTCGACGCAGCGACAATCGAGCGCATGCTGAATCATTACCAGGTTCTTCTGGAAGGTGTGGTTGCCGAACCGAACCAGTTGCTGGGGCTCCTGCCAATCATGACGCAGGCAGAACGCCGGCAGTTGCTGGAGGAGTGGAACGACAGCCAGGATTACCCGCAGGACAAAGCCATACACGCATTGTTCGCCGAGCAAGTTGAACGTCAACCGAACACGCCGGCACTTTCATTTAACGGCCAGGAGATGAGTTATGCTGCTCTTAACAAAGCCGCTAATCAGCTCGCACACGGTCTTTTGCAAATCGGTGTAGCCCACGGTATGCCCGTCGCCCTCATGCTCGACTCCGGACCGCTGCAGATCATGGCGCTGCTGGGCAGCCTCAAAATAGGCTGCCACTTCGTCTGCCTCGATCCTAATTATCCGGAATCTCGTCTCAGGATGATTTTGTCAGAACTAAATCCGAGCTGTCTGATTGCTGAGACGGCTATTCTTAATCAACAAAGCGCGTCGATCGAGCAGTTGCAACGGGAATCGTCTTGCCGCATCGTCGCAATCGATCAGCAGGCGCAACATTGGTTCCAGACTTGTCCGAACCGCAATCCGATCTGCGAAGTGTTGCCAGGTGATCTCGCCTATATCGTCTTTACCTCCGGCTCGACGGGCGGGCCTAAAGGAATCGTCCAAACTCACGAGAGCTTCTGCCAGTTCATTGAGTGGCAGAGCCGGCAATTTCAGATGCAACCGGGGCAGCGTATCGCGCAATGGGCCACCATTACTTACGATGCAGCTTACGCAGAGATCTTCGCCACCTTGTGCTTCGGCGCGACCTTGTGCCTGGCGTCTTCCGAAGTGAAGGCTGATCCGAGGGCTGTGGTTGAGTGGGCGCGCCGCGAACGTCTCTCTTTGCTTCAATTCGTGCCGAGCTTTTGCCGGCAAGTGCTACAAGTCCTGGAGGAGGAGAATCCGGCGCTGGATCAAAATCCTCTGCCTGATCTCGATTTCATGCTGCTGGCGGGAGAGGTGTTACCGGTAGAGTTGACGCAGAAGTGGTATGCGCTTTTTCCTCGCTCTCGTCCTGAACTTTTTAATCTCTACGGCCCGACCGAATCTGTTCTGGCAACCTATTACCGTGTGAGCGAGGCTGACACGCGAAGACATTTGATACCAGTCGGGCGCGCCATTCCCGGGCGCCAGATTTTGATCCTGGACCAGCAGAAACAGTTGTGTCCGATCGGTGTTAAAGGCGAAGTCTACATTCGGAGCAAATACCTGACTGCCGGTTATTTTCAGAATCCGAGAGAGACGCAGGCAGTGTTCGGGCAAAACCCGCTGCATAAAGAGTACTACGACCGGGTGTACCGGACGCGCGATCTGGGTCGCTGGCTGCCGGACGGCAAGCTTGAGTTTCATGGGCGCATAGATCATCAGGTCAAAGTGCGCGGCATGCGCATAGAACTGGAAGAGATTGAAGCAGTGCTGAGCCGGCATACATCTATCAGACAGTGTGTCGTGACCGTTGCCACTGAAGACCTGGGCCAACGTCTAATCGCGTGGCTCGTGACGTCCGGGAATGTCTCGCCTCAGGAGTTGCGAGGGTTCATGAAGGAATGGCTGCCCGATCATATGATCCCTGCCGCCTTCGTTTTTCTCTCGGAGCTGCCGCTGCTGCCGAACGGCAAGATTGATCGTCACGCGTTATTGCCGTCGGATACAGAGTTGGCGGTGGCCGGCGCGGCTGAATACGTCGCGCCGCAAACCCCATTGGAAATTTCGTTGGCAGAGTCGTGGATGGGCCTTTTGCAGTTGGAGCGCGTGGGCATTCACGACAACTTTTTCGAGCTTGGCGGGCATTCACTGCTTGCCACTCAGGCCCTCAACAAGATTAGACAGTTATGTGACGTAGAACTGCCGGTGCGAAGTTTTTTTGAAACGCCGACCATCGCCGGACTTGCTGCGAAGCTCGAGGAGCAAAAGTTGGCGCGAGCGATCGAAAAACTAAAACATCTCTCAGATGACGAAGTCGACGAGTTTTTGAGAACACAAGCAAACATCTTCGTGCATTGACCAGAGAGAGAAGTGGTCCTCCCTCATTAGCAACTAACAAACAAGCAACCCATCATTCGCCTCAGCTATGGCGCTATGCCTGCCTGGACGGATCTGTTCACTAATAAAGGAATTTCACCATGAGACTCAACGGAGAGGAATTGTCCATTAGTGATGTCTATGCAATCGCCTTTCATAAGGAGACTGTAGAGCTTGATCAAAGCAAGCTCAATAAGGTGCAAAAAGCACACGACCGCATCCAGCAATGGGGTGAAGCTGAATTTCCCATCTACGGTGTGAATACCGGATTTGGCGACCTGGTTCACATCATGGTTCCGCCGCAATACAAGAGCCAGTTGCAATACAACCTGCTCCGCAGTCATGCCGCCGGCAGTGGTCCACTGTTCCCGGATGAAGTCGTAAGAGCCATTATGGTTGTGCGCTTGAACTGCCTGATTAGAGGTTATTCAGGCGCTAATCCGCAGACCCTCGAGCTGCTGCGTCAGTTTCTCAATCGCGGCATTCATCCCGTTATCCCGCAACAAGGCTCGCTGGGCGCAAGCGGTGATCTCTCGCCGCTGGCCCATATGGCATTACCGCTCATCGGAGACGGCTACGTCCACGTAGAAGGACAGACCCGCCGCGCTTCTGAAGTGCTCGAAGAGCAGAACCTGCAACCCATCAAACCCGGCTTCAAAGAGGCGCTGGCGCTAATCAATGGAACGTCTGCCATGACCGGCGCGGCCTGCGTGTCGCTCGTTCGAGCCTACAAACTGTTGCAATGGGAGATCATTGCCTCATCAGACCTGCTGCAATGTCTCGGCGGCTCAACTCGTGCATTTGACCCGCGCGGCAATGATCTGAAAGGTCATCACGGTCAATCAACGATTGCCCGCGCTTTGCTTCAGGCAATCGCCGAGAGCACGCTGACACCCGATCATGTGGATATCATGCAGAGCATCAAGCAGCATAAAGCCGGCGCAGCGGACGTGGTCGATGTTCCAGTCTTCCTGCAACATGCTTACACGCTGCGTTGTATCCCTCAGATTCTTGGTCCAGTCCTGGATACTCTCGATTTCACTCGCAGGCTCGTCGAAGAGGAGGTTAATTCCTGCAACGATAATCCCCTCGTATTTGAGACACCGGAAGAGACTTTTCATGGCGGTCACTTTCACGGGCAGTACGTGGCAATGGCCAGCGACTATCTCAATATCGCCTTAACCGAGATTGGCGTACTCGCCGAGCGGCAATTAAATCGTTTGCTTGACCCGTATTTGAACGGCGATTTGCCGGCCTTCCTGGCCCACGGTCATGCTGGTCTGGTCTGCGGCTTTGAGGGAGGACAATACCTCGCTACCAGTATCGCTGCTGAGAACCTGGACATCGCCGCTCCCTCTTCCATCAAGACAATTCCATCCAACGGGCAGAATCAGGATGTGGTGAGCATGGGGCTAACATCAGCGCGGAAGTCCTTACAACTTTGTGAGAACGTCGGCACTATTCTCTCGGTGCTGGTGGCCGCCTGCTTTCAAGCCTCATTTTTTATCGGACAGGAAAAGTTCAACCCAATCATTAGTGAGCTGCACGAGAAATTATCGGGGCTTGGCGGCCAGTACCTGGATGACTTTCCCCTGCACGAACACCTCTCCGAGGTACGGAACCTCGTGACCAGCGAGGCCATGTGGCCGTATTTGGATGCACGTGTTGACCTGCGAGGAACCCGAGGATGAGCGATGTATATGCTGATTTAGCGGGCCTCAGTCCGCAACGAAGGCGACTGCTGGATCTCTTGTTGCAACAAGAGTCACCGGATGGGGTGTCTACGTCCGCGGCCATTCCGTCCCGCACGGCAAATCATGACCTGCCGTTGTCGTTTGCTCAGCAGCGGTTGTGGTTTCTCGAGCAGTTGGAGCCGGGCAATACCGGCTACGTGATGGATACGGCTTTGCGTCTGTCGGGAGCACTTGATGTCGCTGCTCTGGAACGTACGTTAAGCGAGATCGTTCTTCGTCACGAAATTCTGCGCACACACTTTGAATCCGCTGCCGGACAACCCGTGCAGGTCATCACTCCCACCGCTTTCTTACCCCTCGCTCTGATCGATCTCAGTGGATTGCAGGCTGCCGAGCGACAATCATTGAGTCAACAACTGCGAGACGCGGATTCGCTACGTCCTTTCGATCTTGAGCAAGGGCCACTGCTGCGAGCCACGCTCATGCGACTACAGGCTACCGAACATGTGATTGTCTTCACGATGCATCACATCATCAGCGATGCCTGGAGTATGGGTCTGCTCGTGCGAGAGGTCGCCAGCCTCTATCCGGCTTTCCTCAAGCATGAACGTTCATCCTTACCACCATTACCGGTCCAATATGCCGACTTTGCAGTCTGGCAAAGAGAGTGGCTTGACGGGGAACGGCTTGAGAAACAATTGCAGTACTGGCGAGCACAACTTGCAGATGCTCCGCTTCAATTAAGTCTGCGAACGGACAAGAGAAGGCCGGTTTCATCGACGCATGGTGGCGCCCGTTATGACGTCAAACTCTCCGAACAGCTAACAGCAGAGCTGCGACAAACAAGCCAGCGTGAGGAAGTGACGCTGTTTATGACGTTGCTGGCAGGTTGGACGCTGCTGCTGGGACGCTATGCGGCGGTTGCAGACGTGTCAGTCGGATCTCCGATCGCCGGACGCACCAGGGCTGAAGTTGAACAATTGATCGGCTTCTTCGTCAACACGTTGGTGCTGAGAGTGAGATGGGAGCGCGGATGGACCATCAGGCAGTTGCTGCAAGCGGTTAAAGAGGTTTGTCTGGAGGCCTACAGTCATCAGGAATTGCCATTCGAGAAGTTGATAGAGGAGCTTCAGCCGGAGCGAAGTCTGGGTCAGACGCCGCTGTTTCAGGTCGTCTTCGCTCTGCAAAATGCGCCGATGGACAGACTCGAGCTACCGGCGCTGAGGGTGGACCAAATACCTGCCAGGCGTGATAAAGCATTATTCGACCTCAACCTTATGCTGCACGACACAGGCGGCGCGTTGGAGGGATATCTGATTTACGACGCCGATCTGTTCGATGAAACAACCATTCGGCGAATACTGGGTCACTGGCAAATATTATTGCAGGGTCTGGTAACGGGAACCGAACAGGCGATAGCTGCTTTGCCTATGATGAGCGAGGCAGAACAACAGCAATTACTGTTTGAATTCAACGCAACTCAACGCGCCTACCCGCGGGAAGCTTCAGTTTCGCAGTTGTTTGAATTACAGGCGGCTGCCACGCCAAATTCTATTGCCCTTGTCTTCGATGATCGGCAAGTCAGTTACGAAGAATTAAACCGGAGCGCCAACCAATTGGCCCATCACCTGCAATCTTTGGGTGTGGGACTGGAAATGCCTGTCGGCATTTCGCTGGAACGCTCTATTGAAATGGTTATCGGCATCCTTGCCATTCTCAAGGCCGGTGGTTTCTATGTGCCACTTGACAGATCATATCCAGTAGCGCGTTTGCTTTGGATGCTCGACGACGCGGGCATCTCTGTCTTATTGACAGATAAACACCTCGTCGAGTTATTCCAGCCAAGTGGGGTAAAAACCGTCTGCCTCGATACAGATTGGGAGCTGGTGGCAAGACAACGCGAGGATAATCCCTCGTCGCCGGTGCGCGCTGACGATCTTGCGTACCTCATTTACACTTCCGGATCGACGGGACAACCCAAAGGTGTTGCTGTTCCTCACCGGGCCATTAACCGCCTCGTCATCAACTCTGACTATGTCCACTTCAACGCTGGGGATAACGTCGCGCAAGTTTCCAACAGCTCCTTCGATGCTATTACCTTCGAGTTATGGGGTGCGTTGCTCAATGGCGGGCGCCTCGTCATCCTGAGCAAAGAAATCGTGCTCTCGCCCGAAGACCTGAGCGCCCAGCTTTCGCGGCACCGGATCAGCACGATGTTTTTGACGGTGTCGCTCTTCAATCAGGTGGCGCACAGTGCGACCGGCGCCTTCAACGGCATGCGACAACTGCTCGTCGGAGGAGATCAGCTCGAGCCGCACAGCATACGGAAAGTGCTGGAGCAGGGTGGACCAGAACGACTGCTTAATGGCTATGGTCCAACTGAAGCGACCACGTTTGCCTGCTGGTACGAGGTGAAAGAGATTCCTCCTGACATGGTGAGTGTACCGATTGGACGTCCGATCGCGAACACAGAAGTTTACGTGCTCGACTCGCAGCTACGGCCGGCGCCAGTCGGTGTGCCGGGAGAGCTCTATATCGGCGGTGACGGCCTGGCCCGAGGCTATTGGCGACGCCCCGGGCTGACGGCAGAAAAGTTTGTGCCGCATCCATTTAGCCGTGAGGGCGGCGCCTGTCTCTACCGCACGGGCGATCAGGTGCGTCATCTGGACGATGGAAAGATCGAGTTTTTAGGCCGGATGGACCATCAGGTTAAGGTACGCGGCTTTCGTGTTGAGCTCGGTGAGATTGAGGCGGCGCTCTTATCACATCCTGCTGTAACTGAGGCGGTGGTCATCATCCGCGAAGACGAGCCGAATGAAAAACGGATAGTTGCTTACGTAGTCTGTGATGATGAAAGCCGGCCGCTGCCTGAAGATCTGAGATCGTTCCTGCGTGAGGGGCTGCCGGATTATATGCTTCCGTCCACGTTTGAATATCTTGAACGATTGCCGCTCACACCCAATGGAAAAGTAGACCGGCGCGCGTTGCCGGCGCCGGATCAAACACAACTGGAGCCGGGACGATATGTAGCTCCAAGTACTCCGATCGAAGAGATACTTGCGAGCCTTTGGGCCAGGCTCTTCGCAGTCACACGCATTGGTGTAGATGATAATTTCTTCGCGTTGGGCGGGCATTCATTGATGGCGACGCAGTTAATCTCGTCGGTGCGAGTGGCCTTCATGATAGAGATACCACTCGCCACCTTATTTGAGTATCCCACCATCGCTGAATTTGCTACGCGGGTCGAGTATGCGCTCAACAAGGGGTCGAGGTTAGTCACTCCCCCACTCCTGCCGGCGCCGCGAGCGCAGGCGCTGCCGTTGTCATTCGCACAGCAACGGCTTTGGTTCATCGAACAGTTTCAACCAGGCACACCGTTATACAACGTCTGTATTCCTCTTCGTTTGCGGGGACAACTCAACATCTCAGCGCTGGACAACACTCTTTCCGAGATAGTGCGACGGCACGAAGTGCTGCGGACGACTTTCATCTCTGAGAATGGGCAGTCAGTGCAAGTGATAGCACGGGACGGGTGTGTGACGCTGGCGCTAATAGATATCGATTCGGTTCCGGCCTCTGCCACTGAGCCTCTGGTCCGGCAACTCATCGAAGCCGAAGCTGCCAGCCCCTTCGACCTCGCTCAGGGACCGCTGTTGCGCGCCACGCTCTTACAACTGAACGCTGACGAACATGTGTTGCTGTTTACGATGCATCACATCGTCAGCGATGGCTGGAGCGTGGGTCTGCTGGTGAACGAAGTGGCTGCTCTTTATGAAGGTTTCCTGAAAGGCGAAACCTCATCGTTGCCGGAGCTGGCAATTCAATATGCTGATTATGCGGTGTGGCAAAGACAGTGGCTGCAAGGCGAAGTGCTGGAGCGACAGGTCGAATACTGGCGCGAGCAATTAGCCGGCGCTCCTGCCGAGTTAGCGCTGCCAACTGACCGCGCCCGGCCGGCAGTGCAGAGCCATCGCGGCGCCAGTCAGACCCTCGTGTTGACCGAAAGCCTGACGGCAGAGTTGCGGAAGCTGAGCCGGCGTGAGGAAGTGACGTTGTTCATGACGCTGCTGGCAGGTTGGTCCATATTGCTGGGGCGTTATGCAGATGTGCAAGAGGTGACAGTTGGCTCGCTAATAGCGGGACGAACTCGCACGGAGTTGGAGCCGTTGATCGGATTTTTCGTGAACACGCTGGCGTTGCGAGTGAAATGGGAGAGTGAGTGGACGGTGACGGAGTTATTGCGAGCCGTGCGGAAGGTTTGCCTGGAAGGCTACGGTCATCAGGAGTTGCCGTTTGAAAAGCTGGTGGAGGAGTTGCAGCCGGAGCGCAGCCTCAGCCGGACGCCGCTCTTTCAGGTGATGCTGGTATTGCAGAATGCGCCGTTCGAAGCCTTGCGGTTGCCGGGATTGGAATTGCAGGCAATCGAAGTGGAAGGCGCCACGTCACTATTCGATCTTACCCTCGTGCTGACCGAGCAAGGGAACGTAATTGCAGGCTCATTGACTTACAACACGGACATCTTCGAGGCGCAGACGATCAAGCGCATGCTGACGCATTTTGAGATCGTGCTGCAGGGGATGACGGCTGCTGAGCCAACGACGGAGCTTTGTGAGTTGCCGTTGTTGAGCGCAGCGGAACGCGAGCAACTGCTCTACCAGTGGAATGAAACAGAGGTTTCGTATCCCACGCAGACCATCGCACAACTATTTGAAGCGCAGGTGGAGCGCACCCCGAATGCAGCGGCCCTGGTGTTTGAAGATGAGGAGTTGACGTATCGGGAGTTAAACGAGCGAGCGAATCAGTTGGCCCACTATCTGCGGGAGTTGGGAGTGGGACCGGAGCTGCTGGTGGGGCTGATGCTGGAGCGCGGTGTGAAGATGGCGGTAAGTGTGTTGGGAGTGCTGAAGGCCGGCGCTGCGTATCTGCCGCTGGATCCCAGTTATCCCGAGGCGCGGTTGAGCTACATGTTGGCAGACGCAGCCGTGCGCGTGTTGTTAACAGAGTCGCAGTTATTGAAGCACGTTGGTGAGCCTGGTTGTCGTGTGGTGTATTCGGAGCAGGAGTGGGCGGCGATAGCAAAGCGCAGTGCAGCGAATTTAGTGAGCGCAGCTAGTACGGAGAACCTCGCCTATGTGATCTATACGTCCGGATCAACGGGACAGCCGAAAGGCGTAATGATTACGCACGCTGCGATTGCGAATCACATGCAATGGGTACAGCAGAATTATCCATTGCAAACTGATGATGTGATGCTGCAAAAGACTCCATTTAGTTTCGATGCATCGGTATGGGAGTTTTTCGCGCCGCTATTGGCAGGAGCGCGGCTGGTGCTGGCGCGGCCTGGTGGACACCAGGATCTTCAATACCTGGTTGAGGTGATGCAGCAGCATAGCGTAACCATCTTGCAGGTAGTGCCGTCATTGTTGCGCGTGCTGGTAGCTGAGCCGGGGTTGGAAGCTTGCGTTGGATTGCGTCGAGTATTCAGTGGCGGCGAGCGACTGACGCTGGAACCAACAAGGCAATTATGGCAGCGGTTACCCGAAGTGGAATTGATCAACTTCTATGGACCAACGGAAGCGACCATTAATGCGACTTACTGGCAGTGTGAGAGAGAAGCAGAAGCAGTGCCGATTGGCAAACCGCTAGCCAATCTTGAGTGCTTCATTCTGGACGAGCTACAGAACCCGGTTCCGATTGGAGTCGCGGGCGAGTTGTTGATTGGCGGGGCCGGGTTGGCCAGAGGCTATCTGGGAGCAGCGGATCGTACCGCGGAGAAATTCATCCCACATCCCTTTAGTCAGGAACCGGGCGCCAGACTATACCGCACCGGAGACAAAGCACGATACCGGGCAGACGGAGCGATCGATTACGTCGGCCGTAAGGATACGCAAGTTAAGGTGCGAGGCTACCGCATCGAGCTGGAAGAGATAGAGGTGAAGTTGCGCGCGCATGCAGCAGTCAAAGACGCTGTGGTGGTACACCAGGATGATGGCGAACACGCACGGCTGGTTGGCTACATCGTCCTCGCGCAGAGCTTAAACGTAACGGCTAATGTAACGGCTGGCGAATTGCGCCAGCATCTGAACGCTCTGCTACCTGACTACATGGTGCCTTCGGCTTTTGTGTTGCTGGACAGTCTCCCGCTCACGCCCAGCGGTAAGTTGGACCACAAAGCCTTGCCTGCGCCTGATGGTTCCAGCGTGAGCGCAAAGAGCAGTTTCGTTGCCCCACAATCACCTGTGGAAGAAACGCTGGCGCGGATTTGGCAGGAAGTGTTGGGACTCGAGCAGGTTGGTATACACGATAACTTTTTCGGGCTGGGTGGTGATTCGATCCTCGCGATCCAAATCGTCTCGCAGGCGTCGCAGGCGGGACTACACCTGCGGACGCGGCAGTTGTTCCAACATCAGACCATTGCGCAACTGGCGCCACTGGTGGCGGCGAAGACGACGCCCGCAGCGGGCCACGCCACGCAAACACTGGTGACTGGGCCAGTCGAGCTGACGCCGATTCAGGTGTGGTTCTTCAGCCAGCCATTCACGGTGCGGCATCACTTTAATCAGCCACTGTTTTTGCAGAGCAAACGTAACCTGGAAGTAGGGCGGCTGCGACGAGTGCTGGCCGAAGTGCAGCGACATCACGATGCTTTGCGACTACGTTACGAGCAGTTGACGGACGGCAGTTGGCAGCAGCGCAATGCGGGAGCAGAAGCCTGCGATGAAATGCCGTTGCTGGTAGTGGATGTGAGTGAGGTGAAGAGCGAGACGGAGCAGGGAGCGCTGATCGAGGCGGTGGCAAACCAGGCGCAGCGGAGTCTGAACCTGACGACCGGTCCGGTGTGGCGGGTGGTGCTGTTTGAGTGTGGGAGTGGAAGAGGGCAGCGGTTGTTGTGGCTGGCGCACCATCTGGTGATGGATGCGGTGTCGTGGCGCATCGTGCTGACGGATGTAGAGCGTGGCTACGAGCAGGTGGAGCGGGGAGTGGAGATCAACCTGGGAGCGAAGACGACGTCGTATCAGCAGTGGGCGGCGAAGTTGAAGGAGTATGCCGGGAGTGAGGAGATCAAGCAGCAGGCTGACTATTGGCGGCAGTGCAGTGCGCGGGCGGCGGTAGTAGGCGGTAGCGCAAATCTGATGCGCGAGGAGCAGACGGTGAGTGTGGAGTTGGACGAAGCGGAGACACGAGCGTTGCAGCGCGAGGTGGGGGAAGCGTACCGGGCGCAGTTAGAAGAAGTGTTGTTGTGTGGGGTGCTGGAAGCGAGCCGGCGCTGGAGCGGCGAGCGGGTGCAGGCGGTGGAGATGGAAGGGCATGGGCGCGAGGAGATCAGCCGGGAACTGGATGTAACGCGGACGGTGGGGTGGTTCACGACGAAATATCCCCTCGTGGTGGAGTTAAGTGAGAGTGGAGCGGTAGTGGAGAGCTTGAAGCGGGTCAAGGAAGCGTTACGAGGGATACCGCAGCGTGGGATCGGCTATGGGTTGTTGCGCTACCTGAGCGAGGACGCAGCCCTGCGCGAAGAGTTGCAGCGCGGTGAGGCGTGGCCCATCAGCTTTAATTATCTCGGACAGTTGGACCAGGCGTTGAGCTCCGATGGACTTTATCGGACCACGGCTCAGTCGTATGGGACCACGCAGGATCCGGATGATCCGCGAATCTGTCTGTTGGGAGTAGATGGCTACATCAGTTTTGGAAAATTAAAGATGAACTGGGTGGCGAGTCAGAGGCTTTACAAAACGGAGACGCTAAGGAGATTGGGCCAGGAGTTCGTGGCGGTGCTGCGAGAGTTAATCGAAAGCACCCGCAGCGATCATGCCGGCCTGACTCCTTCCGATTTTCCCCTGGCGAAAATCAGTCAACAGCAACTGGATAAAATTGCGAAGTTCAGCGTGCAAAAGGGAGTGCGGTCAAGATGAACACCGATAACATAGAGGATATTTACCCTCTTGCGCCGCTCCAGCGAGGCTTGCTTTTTCATAGCCTCTATAACCCTGACCGAAACGCCTATTTCACACAGGAGAACTGGACTCTGCGCGGAGAGTTGAACGTCGCGTATCTGGAAGATGCGTGGCGGCAGGTAATCGAGAGGCATTCGGTCCTCCGCACCAGCTTCGTTTGGGAAGGCGTAGATGAGCCGCTGCAACTGGTCTACAAGCATGTGAACGTGCCGTTCACGAAACATGACTGGCGCGAAATTTCCGCCGCCGCACAACCGCAGCAACTGGCCTCATGGATGGAAGAAGATCGGCGCCGCCCATTTGATTTTTCTGAAGCTCCACTAATGCGTTTGATTCTGGTCCGGTTGGATGAAGACACTCATCAGTTCATTTGGGACTATCACCATCTGTTAATGGACGGATGGTGCCGCGTCACAATCCTCAACGAAGTCTTCGCGATTTACGAAGGACTTTGTCGCGGTGAGCCGCTGCGCCTGAATGCTCCCAGACCGTATCGCGATTACATTGCATGGCTCCAACAGCAAGACCTCTCAGCCGCCGCCGACTACTGGAAGCGTTACCTGCATGGCTTCACCGCTCCCACCCGACTGCCGCTCTCCGCGCCGGCGCGCCTGACACACCAGTCGCAATCAGCATTCGCGAGTCAGCATCGAACATTGCCAGTCGAGCTGACCCGCGAGTTGCAACAACTGGCGCGAACATACCGCCTCACGGTCAACACTCTCGTCCAGGGCGCCTGGGCCATCCTGCTCTCTCGTTATTGCCAGGAAGATGATGTGGTCTTTGGTGCAACCGTGAGCGGCAGACCAGCAGAGTTGACCGGAGTCGAACAGATGGTGGGAATGTTCATCAACACTTTGCCGGTTCGAGTGCGAATTCAGGAAGAGCGCAACGTGATGGAGTGGCTCGAGCAGTTGCAAAACGAGCAAGTCGAGCAGCGGCAGTATGAGTACAGTCAATTGGCGGAGATCCAGGGATGGAGTGAAGTAGAACGAGGCGTGCCGTTATTTGAAAGCCTCGTCGTTTTTGAGAATTATCCTGTCAAAAATCCCAGCCTGGAGCGTCGGGGAAACCTCGAGATTCGTAAAGCGCACATTTTTGAAAAACCGGAGAATCCAATAGAAGTAGTTGCCTGGATGACCTCTGAATTATGGGTACAGATAGATTACGACAGCGCGAAGATTGAATCCGGGTTTGTTACCCGCCTGCTGTCTCATCTACATATGTTATTGCAAGGCATAACTGCGGCTCCGCATTCCCGCCTCTCAGAATTACCGCTACTCACTGAAGCTGAACGCCGGCAACAACTCTATGAATGGAACGATACCTCTGCGCCATTTCCGGAGGACAAATGTGTTCATCAAATTTTTGAGTTGCAGGTCGAGCGCACGCCTGAGGCTACCGCGCTGGTTTTCGAGAATGAGCAATTGAGCTATCAGGAAGTCAATCGTCGTGCGAATCGGTTGGCGCATTATCTGCGGGAGAAAGGCGCCGGTCCGGAGGTGGTCATAGGTTTGCTGCTGGAACATTCCTGGGAAATGTTCGTGGCAGTGTTAGGCGTGCTTAAGTCCGGTGCCGGCTACCTGCCGCTGGACCCAACTTATCCGCAAACGCGACTGGGCTTTATGATGGAAGATGCCGGAGCCAAATTACTCCTCACGCAGAGCCAATTCGTTGGCGCTCTTTCCACGCATAAAGCGGAAGAGATCTGTTTGGGTGAAATCTGGCCGGCGCTCAGTGCTTATGAAGAACAAAATCCCGACTGTCAGACCTTACCCGATAACCTGGTCTACATCATCTACACTTCGGGATCGACCGGCACACCTAAGGGTGTAATGAACACGCATCGGGCCGTCGTCAATCACAATTTTGCCATTGTCTCTCGCTACAGCCTCAGTGCGAACGACCGAGCTCTGCAATTTGCTTCATTGGGTTTTGACGTTTCCGTTGAAGAAGTCTTTCCCTCGTGGGCCTGTGGCGCAACGGTCGTGGTTCGTCCCGATCGCGTGCTGAACTCTCACCGGACTTTCCTGGAGTTTCTCGGCAAAGAACGTATCACCTTCGTCGATCTTATAACTCCCTACTGGAACGAGTTGATGATTGAGCTGGCTCAGTCTCCATCGCTTGCACCGGCGAGCCTGCGGTTCGTTGCCCTGGGTGGCGAAAAAGGTCTGCCGGAAGTATTTACTCTTTCGCAACAGCAACTCGGGAAGGACGTTGTTTTGCTGAACGGCTATGGCCCAACCGAGTCAACTGTTACCAATATCGCCTACGATTTCTCGCCAGACTCAGAGCCCACGGGGAACTTCGGCACGGTTCCCGTGGGCCGGCCGCTCGTTAACAATCAGATCTACATTCTCGACGCTTATCTGCGACCGGCGCCGATTGGTGCGAACGGAGAAATTTATATTAGTGGCGACAGTCTGGCGCGTGGCTATTTCGGACACCCATCTTTGACTGCCGTAAAGTTCATTCCAAATCCATTCAGCCGGCGCCCTGGGATGCGCATGTACCGCACCGGTGACGTGGGGCGATATCTGGCCGATGGAAACATCGAATTTACCGACCGTATCGACAATCAAGTGAAGGTGCGAGGATTCCGAATAGAATTGAGCGAGATTGAGGCAGCCCTGGTCCAACACCCAAATATTAAAGAAGCGGTGGCAGTTGTGTCTGAGGACGGCGGCACAGGTAAGCGCATCGTGGCGTACGTCGTGCCCCATCTCGACCTGGCAAAAGATCAATTCTCGCCAGCGTCACCCGAGCCTGGCCCTGACGGAGCGACAGCAATATCTCCGCGCAGCCTGCGGGATTATCTATCCGGATCGTTGCCGGATTACATGATTCCATCGTTCTTCGTGCTGATAGACCAGCTTCCGTTGACCGGCAATGGCAAAGTCGATCGCCGCGCGCTGCCCGCGCCCGATCTTGCCCTGGCTGGACCGGAAAGTCAGTTTGTCGTGCCACTGCCGGGAGTTGAAACATTGCTGGCTGATATCTGGGCCGCGGTACTGCGGCGGGAGCGGGTGAGTCGAGAAGCGAACTTCTTCGATCTCGGCGGACATTCGCTGTTGGCGATGCAAGTGGTGGCGCGAATACAAGAGACGTTCGGAATTGAATTCCCGCTGCGACATCTCTTCGGAGCCTTAACTCTGGCCGACCTTGCCGCCCTGATAGTCCAGGAGCAGCTCAGGCAGTCGAGTGATGATGAGGTCTCTCAAATCATGTCCGAGCTCAATCAAATGTCGGATGAGCAGGCTCGCACGATGTTGAGTAGTCAGGCCGAGGCGGTATAAGACATCCCGTTAAAAAGCAATGCTGCCGCTGGTTATTGAGCCCAACGCTGAATGTATCGACATCGCAGCGTGGGCCGCGCGCAATCGTGAGTTTGTCGAAACGCAGTTATTACGCCACGGCGGCATACTCTTCCGCGGCTTCGAGATCACGACGCCAGAGGCATTTGAACAGTTATGTCGCGCGGTTTCCATCGAGTTGCTCGAATATAGTGAACGTTCATCGCCGCGGACGCAGGTCAGCCCGAACGTCTATACGTCAACCGATTATCCAGCACAGCAAAGCATCTTTCTGCACAACGAAAATTCCTATCAGCGAACGTTTCCCCAAAAGATCTTTTTCTTCTGTCTGACTCCCGCGGCAAGAGGAGGAGAGACGCCGATCGCCGATTGCCGCAAAGTGTTTCAACGTCTTAGTCCGAGAGTTCGCGAGCGCTTCATAGAAAAGAGATGGATGTACGTGCGGAACATCGGCGATGGTTTCGGGCTGCCGTGGCAAACCATTTTTCAAACCCAGAATCCGGAGGTGGTCGAGCGTGAGTGTTTTCGCAAAGGAATTAAAGTCGAATGGAAGGACGACCAGCGCCTGCGTTTGAGCACGGTGTTGCCGGCGGTGGTGAATCATCCTCAGAGCGGCGAGCTGAGTTGGTTCAATCACGCGACCTTCTTTCATATCACAACGCTTGACACAGTGTTGCGTGAAGTACTGTTGGAAGAGTTCGCGGAGGAAGACTTGCCGACAAATACTTACTACGGTGATGGTTCCCGGATTGAACCGGAGGTGTTGGAGGAGTTGCGCGAGGCTTACCGGGAGCAAACAGTTTCTTTCCCGTATGAGGCCGGCGATGTAATGCTGCTCGACAACATGCTCACGGCGCATGGACGCGCACCCTATTCCGGTTCTCGAAAGATTCTGGTGACGATGGCTGACGCCGTTGATCGGAATAATTATTGAGATTTTCTCTGAATCAGGACACCAAAACGAATGGCCATCGGTTCACTACATAGGTTACCCAATAATCTTGAAGTGGCTTATCTCAACCGTAATGAGGCAGACGCCATCTACCGCGAGATATTTGAAGGCCAGTCCTACTCAAAATATGGCATCACGTTCGGCGACGGCGACTGCGTGTTTGATGTAGGTGCGAACATTGGACTCTTCACCCTGTTTGTTCACCAAAAATGTCGGGCACCGCGCGTCTATGCTTTCGAGCCCATCCCGGCCACGTTCGACAAACTGCAAGACAACATGGCGCTTTACGGTTTGGAAGTAAACCTCTTTGATTATGGTCTGTCGAGCGAATCAAAAGAGATTGAAATAACTTTCTATCCCAATTGGTCCGCTATGTCCGGAGCGTACGCCAACGTGCAAGAGGACGAGGATCTCACCCGTGCGTACTTGAATAATCTGACCAATGGAACATTGCCGAGTGACGAGATTAGCGACATCCTCGAAGACCGGTTCAAAGCCGAATCCGTTCGCTGCCGAATGCGCACACTGTCTGAGGTGATCAGCGAGCACCGTATAAAGCGCATAGACTTATTGAAGATCGACGTAGAAAGAAGTGAGCTGGACGTGCTGCATGGAATTGCAGAGGACGATTGGTCGCGAATTGGCCAGATCGTTCTTGAGGTGCATGACCGGGAGCGACGACTGGAGACAATTAAAACTCTGCTCACCCGTCACGACTTCGACGTCGTAATTGATCAAGACAGGCTGCTGGAAAATACAGAGCTTTACAACCTCTACGCCGTTAAGCGGATCAGCAGCAACTAGCAACTTCCGCAATTAAATCCAACTACACGGACATAAAGATGGCACGAGTGAAGGAAGGCATATTGTCCGTCATCGGCAACACTCCGCTCATAAAGCTTAACCGCGTCTTCAGAGACATCCATTTCGATCTCTACGCGAAACTGGAGTGCCTGAATCCGGGTGGAAGCACAAAGGATCGTTCCGCGGCCAGCATTATCGAGCACGGAATTGAGAGTGGAGCCCTCGGACCAGGCACGGTCGTCATTGAGTCGAGCTCCGGCAATATGGGCATTGGCCTAGCCCAGGTTTGCTCACACTACAACCTGAGCCTGATTTGTGTAGTCGATCCAAAGACCACTCAACAAAACCTCAATCTGCTGCAGGCATATGGCGTGACGGTCGATATGGTGACCGAGCCTGACCCGCAGTCCGGTGAATTTCTGCAAGCACGCATTGACCGTGTTCAGGAGTTGCTGCAAAGCACAGAGAACAGTTTTTGGTGTAATCAATACGCAAACCTGCACAACGCCCTGGCCCATGAGCAGACCATGCATGAGATTGCCACGGCCCTCGACGACAAGGTTGATTACCTTTTCTGCGCCACCAGCACGTGCGGCACGATGCGGGGCTGCAGCGACTACGTGAGAAAGCATGGGCTGAAGACGACGATGATTGCAGTTGACGCAATCGGCAGCGTGATTTTCGGAGGCGAAAAAGCCAAGCGTCTGATCCCGGGCCATGGCGCAGCAATGCGTCCGCCACTTTACCGCGATGATCTTGCAGACGACTTTGTGTTGGTTTCGGACTTGTCGTGTGTCGTCGGTTGTCGTCGTCTGATGCGAACAGAATCGCTGCTGGCCGGCGGTTCGTCAGGCGCGGTCGTCGCGGCAATAGAACAATTGAAGTATGGAATTCCGAAGGGATCCGTTTGCGTCGGAATTTTTGCCGATCGTGGCGAGCGTTACCTGGACACCATCTATTCCGATACATGGGTCCGCGCGCATTTCGGTGACGTGGCGCATCTCTGGACTGAACCCGTTGAGGTAGCAGCTTATGTCTAATCGCGATGTCTTGATTCTTAAAGGCGACGAAATAGACGCAGCCCTCCAGGGACGCGAGCATGAAATCATCGCCACCGTAGAAGCTGCTTACAAGGCGCACGCGGCCGGAGACAGCTCGCTTCCGAACTCGTTGTTCCTGCGCTTTCCGAATGATGACTATAACCGGATCATCGCCCTGCCCGCTTATGTGGGGCGGCACTTCAATGTAGCCGGGGTGAAGTGGGTTTCGTCATTTCCGGGAAATCTCGAGAAAGGACTGAACCGTGCGTCTGCCGTAATAGTCATGAACTCCGCGGAGACGGGCCGCGCCGAAGTGATCATGGAAGGCTCGGTCATAAATGCTAAACGCACTGCCGCGAGTGCTGCGCTGGCCGCACGTTGTATTCATTTGGGCAGCGCCCCGGAAACGCTTGGAATACTTGGCTGTGGTCCAATCAACTTCGAAGTGACCAGGTTTCTTTCGGTCGTGTTTCCAAAGATCGATCGCTTGCTGGTGTTCGACGTAGATGCGAGCCGGGCCAGGCAGTTCAAAGAAAATTGCGCGGAGTTTAATAGCAGGTGGAGAGTTGGAGTAGTAGACGAGAGCCGGGAACTGTTTCAGGATGCAAATGTCGTTTCGCTGGCGACGAGGGCCATCCGTCCACACATCTATGACGTCTCGATGTGTCAGCCGGGCAGCACCATTTTGCATGTGTCGCTGAGAGACTTCTCGCCCGAGGTGATTCTCTCCGTCGACAATGTCGTAGACGATGCTGATCACATTTGCCGGGCGCAGACCTCCGTGCACCTGGCAGAGCAATTCGTAAATAATCGGGACTTCATCCGCTGCACTCTGGCCGACCTTGCCAACGGGGTTGCGCCACCGAAGAGCAATCCTGAGGCCGTGACGATCTTTAGTCCGTTCGGACTCGGCGTGCTCGATATGGCAGTAGGCAAAATCGCAGCGGAGCTCGCGGCTGAGCGCGGCTCCGGCACTCTCATCGAATCTTTTCTTCCACCTTCCTATACCGAGAAGACCAAGTCAAAAGGAAGCTTTGCATGATGAAACTAGCTCCTGCCTTATTGGAAGAATGGCTGCGCAAATATTACTTCGACACAGAGATAGATATCGGCAGCAGTGGGGTCCAGAATTTTTCTCTTGCCGGGCTGCGCGAGGTTGTCGATATCTCCGAGCAGGAGCTGAATGATGTTGTCTTCGACGATAGTCCCACCTATGGTCATCCGCGTTTACGTCGCGCGATCGCCGAGCAGTGGGGCAATGGCGATCCGCAGCACGTCATGGCGACGCACGGCTCCAGCGAAGTCATCTTTCTGGTAATCAACGCACTGCTGCAGCCAGGAGACGAAGTCGTCGCTCTGGATCCTTGCTACTTCTCCTACCGCAACATAGCGGAATCCAAAGGCTGTGAGTTGAAACCCTGGCGTTTGCGCTTTGAACAAAAGTTTGTGCCGGATTTTGACGAGCTACAAAAACTCATCACGTCGCGCACGCGCATGGTGATGGTGAATTTTCCACACAATCCCACCGGCGCTTCAATTACTCCCGAACAGCAGCGCGAGCTCATCCGCCTGACAGCCCACGTGGGGGCCTACCTCGTTTGGGACACCGCGCTGGCGGCCGTGACTGATGAAGGACCACCATTGCCGGACGCGCATCTGCTTTACGAGCGGGCCGTTTCTATCGGCACTCTATCAAAAGCATATGGCCTCGCCGGACTCAGAGTCGGCTGGTGTCAGGCTGTGCCTGAAGTGATCGAGCAGTTTGTTCACTGGCGCGACTATACAACGTTGTATTTATCACCGCTGGTTGAGCTAATCGCCGCCAAAGCAATCGAGCAGGCAGACAGCATTCTGCGCGTTCGCTTGCCCCAGGCCCACACCAACCTTGAGATTTTGGCCCATTGGATAGACCAGCACGCTGAGCTGATCGAATGGGTACGGCCGCGTGGCGGCGTCACTGCCTTCCCGCACCTGCGTCATGTCTCGAATGTCGAAGACTTCTGTCGTCGTTTGGCGGAGGAGCGTGGGGTCCTGCTCATTCCCGGCCGCTGCTTCGATTATGCCGGCCACGTGCGGTTGGGATTTGGTGGACCAACCGCCGCCTTCGAGGAAGCCCTCAACCGCCTGTCGTCCATGCTACGCGCCGAGAGCCGTGGCCACGCCTTAAAGGAGTACTCAATTGCAACTCAGTAATTCCGCATTTGCAAGAGGCCAAGCCATGAACACGATCTCATTGAGTGATGAGGAGTGCGCCGCCATTCATTCTCTTCTGAAGGTCCTGACTGCAAAGTATGGTTCAGTGGAAGAGGAACAGTTTCTCACTGAGGCTTTTGTCTATGCTCATGAGCTGCCGCGGCGCATCCGATCCTTTCTCAACGACTTCAAGCAATCAGAGCGTCCGGGAATCTGCCTCATCTCAGGTTATTGCGTTGACGATCAAAGCCTCGGTAACACGCCGTCGCACTGGAAAGGGAAACCGGTTTATTCGCCCAGCCTGGCAGAGGAAATGCTGTTGGTTTTGTACGGCTCCCTGTTGGGTGATGTTTTCGGGTGGGCCACCGAACAGGATGGTCACATCGTACATGATGTTGTTCCGATCAAGGAAAATGAAGGGAAGCAGATCAGCACGAGCAGCGCTCAGACCATTTGGTGGCATACGGAAGACGCCTTTCACGCTTTCAGTGGCGACTATGTGGGAATGTTTTGCCTGCGAAACTCGGACCAGGTACCGACCACATATGCCTGTCTCGACTGGATCCAGCTCAAGCCGGAACAAATTAATGTGCTGTTTGAGCCGCGCTATCTAATCTATCCAGACGCTTCGCATCTGGAATTCAATGGTTCCCATTCGCAGGCGAAAGCGGAAGCGCTGGATCATTCACTTCACTCCGCGCGGCAGAAGATTCAGCAGATGAGCGCCAACCCTACCCGAATATCTGTGTTGTTCGGTCATCCCCAATGTCCATACGTGAGGATAGATCCGTATTTCATGAAGCACCTCGACGACGACAAAGAGGCCCAGCAGGCTCTCGACGATTTCATCACGTTAATAGATGAAGTCTTGTCCCCGGTCGTTTTAAAACCAGGTGATTGCTGTTTCATTGATAACTGCCGCACTGTTCATGGCCGGAAAGCCTTCAAAGCCAGATATGACGGTACGGACCGCTGGTTAAAGAGAATTTGTGTAACCAGGGATTTGAGAAAATCCCGAAGCGCCCGCAACGCCGGTAGTTCTCGCGTAATCCTTTAAAAATTTCTCCCGCCTACGATTGTTAATTCCTGAACGCGCTTCGCTCACGAGGTTTCGACAATGAGTGATACATCCGAAAACATCACCCACCTTTCCGCAGAGAAAGTGGCGCTTCTTTCCAGACGTCTCAAGCAGAAGCGCGCCGGCAAAGGACCAACAGCGATTCCAAAAAGAGACGACGCGCAAGCCATCAATGCACCACTGTCATTTTCACAACAACGGCTTTGGTTTATCGAGCAGCTTCAACCCGGCACCGCTTTGCACAACGTTCCTTCCGCCACCCGTCTGCTGGGACCGCTCGATATAGCTTGCCTGGAGACTGCGCTCAAAGAGGTGATCAAGCGCCATGAAGTATTGCGGACACGTTTTGTCGGAATTGAAGGCCAGCCGGTACAACTCATTGATCCGTCCTGCGATCTGTGTGTCTCACTCGTCGATCTCTCTGCCTTGCCCCTACCGGAATGCGAGAGCTTAATCAAACACTTCGCTACGGCAGAAACGTTACGTCCTTTCGATCTCGAGCAAGGGCCATTGTTGAGAGCCATACTCCTGCGGCTTGACCCGACCGACCACGTCCTGCTCTTTACGATGCACCACATCATTTCTGATGCGTGGTCTATTGGCCTGCTCGTGACTGAAATGGGCGCCCTCTACTCTGCTTTTCTTGTTGGTGGATCTTCACCCTTGCCTGAGCCGCAGATTCAATATGCCGACTATGCCATCTGGCAGAGGGAGTGGCTTCGTGGACCAGTGTTGGACCAGCAGTTGCGGTATTGGCGCGAACAGATTGAAGGGGCGCCGGCGGAATTGACCTTGCCGGTGGATCGACCGCGACCAGAGTCGCCGACGTATCGTGGCGCCCGCTCTGACTTCAGGCTCGAACCTGGGCTGGCTACGGCCTTAAAAGACCTGAGCCAGAGAGAGGGAGTGACGCTCTTCATGACGCTCCTGGCCGGATGGGCGCTACTACTCGGGCGCCACGCTGGAGCTACTGAAGCAACGGTCGGAACGCCTATCGCGGGACGGACAAAACCTGAGCTGGAGGGACTGCTGGGATTCTTCGTCAATACCCTGGCGTTGCGGGTGAAGTGGGAAAGCAATTGGACAGTAGCAGAATTGCTGAGCGCCGTGAGAGAGATTTGTTTGGGCGCATACAGTCACCAGGAGATGCCGTTTGAGAAGTTGGTGGAGGAATTGCAGCCCGAGCGGAGCTTGAGTCGCAGTCCGCTGTTTCAAGTGGCATTCATTTTACAGAATGCGCCGGCAGGGAGATGGACTCTTCCCGGACTCAAGTTGCACGCCATCGAGACTGAGAGTGCGGTAACTAGTTTTGATCTGACCCTGACGATGTCAGAAAACGAGGATGACATTGTTGGCTCACTAATCTATGCGCTGGATCTATTTGAACACTCAACAGCGGAGCGGATAACCGAGCGCTTCCAGATCTTGCTGAAGAGCATGACGGCTGGTCCAAATGCCAGGCTTTGTGAGCTGCCGCTGCTGACGGAAACAGAATGTCGTCAATTGCTCTACGAGTGGAATGAGACAACGGCCCCCTTTGCCAACACAGAGTGTGTGCATCAACTCTTCGAAGCACAGGTGGCTCGCACTCCTGACGCGGTCGCCCTCGTTTTTGAAAAAGAAATCCTGACCTATCGGGATTTGAATCAGAGGGCTAATCAACTGGCGCATTATCTCCGGGAGTCAGGAGTTGGACCCGAGGTGCTGGTTGGTTTGCTGATGGACCGGAGCGTGGAGCTGATGGTCAGTGTGTTGGGAGTATTGAAAGCAGGCGGAGCTTACTTGCCGCTTAACCCGCAATATCCGTCCGCACGTCTGCGAGAAATGTTGCTCGATTCGGCCGCTCCCATCTTGCTGACGCAATCACATCTGGCTGATCGTCTACCGGTTGACGATGTACAGGTCGTCAGCGTGGATGAGGAAAAGGCGCAGCTCGCGCGGCATGGTGAAGAGAATCTTTACTGTAGAACGAAACCCGACAATGCGGCTTACGTCATTTATACCTCCGGTTCGACGGGTAGCCCGAACGGCATCGTCGTGCAGCACCGCTCGGTGGTGAATCTTTGGTCGGCCCTGCGCCAGGCCATCGCCGTGTATCGCGATGGCGAGCCGTTGCGCGTCGGGGTAAACGGCTCACTGGCCTTCGACACTTCCGTCAAACAGATCGTTCAACTCCTCTCCGGACACACCCTGCACCTGTTACCGGACGACGTGAGAACGGACGGAAAGGCGATGCTCGCCTACCTGCGGCGGCATCGCATCGACGTGGTCGATTGCACTCCCTCACAACTCACTGTCCTGCGCGACGCCGGCCTGCTTGACGACGAAGCCGCGCCCGCGCATCTACTCCTCGGCGGCGAGCCCATTTCCGAGGCTATGTGGCGGAATTTGGCGCGCGCGAAAATTAATTTCTACAACGTCTATGGACCAACGGAATGCACTGTCGACACGACGGCTTGCGCGATACGCTTCTCCGACAGTCCTAACATCGGCCGCCCTATTGATAATGTGCGCGTATACATCCTCGATAATCATTCACAACTCGTGCCCGCCGGCGTTACTGGTGAGATCCATATCGGCGGTGAAGGACTCGCGCGCGGCTACCTGCACCGTCCGGACCTGACCGCGGAGAAGTTTCGTCCCGACCCCTTCTCAGCGGAGCCGGGCGCGCGCCTTTATCAGACGAGCGACCTGGCGCGGTTCCTGTCAGACGGGCGCATCGAGTTTCTGGGCCGCGCTGACGATCAGGTAAAGCTGCGCGGCTTCCGCATCGAGTTGCAGGAGATAGAAGTCGCGTTGGCTAGGCACTCGTCGGTGCGCCGGGCCGTCGTGCTCGCGCGGGAGGATGTGCCCGGTGATAAACGGCTGGTGGCCTATGTCGTTCCGCACCGAGTTTCCGCACCCACGGTCGAAGGGCAACAGCGCTACAAGCTCCCGAACGACATGGCCGTGGTGCACCTCAATAAAAACGAAACGGACTTTATTTACGCAGAAGTGTTTGAGCACAACGCTTACCTGCGCCACGGTATCACCCTCTGCGAAGGCGATTGCGTTTTCGACGTAGGGGCAAATATCGGCTTGTTCACGCTCTTCGCCTCACAGCGCGTCGGGGGCGGCAAGGTCTACGCTTTCGAGCCGAATCCGGTAACGTTCGATCTGCTCCGCCTCAATTGTTCTCTGTATGGCGTGAACGCAGAGTTATTCAACTGTGGTCTGGCTGCAGAAGAAAAAGAGGCTGACTTCACCGTCTATCCGAAATTTTCTTTCCTTTCGGGTCTCTACGCTGACCCGTATGAGGATAGAAAACTGGTGCGGTCGTTCATTCGTGTCACTAGTCAAGCCGGTGCGGCACAAACGGCTTCAGGCATGGAACGCCAGATAGAGGAACTGCTCGACGAACGCTTTCGTGAGGAGCGGTTGAGGGTGGGGCTGAGAACTCTATCGAGCGTCCTGCACGAGCATGACATCGAGCGCATAGACTTGCTCAAGATCAATGTTGAAAAGAGCGAACACGAAGTTCTCGCGGGGATAGGGAGCGAAGACTGGGCGAAGATCAGACAGGTTGTACTCGAGCTGCACGACATCGACGGAAGGCTTGACGCAGTGACGAGACTGCTCGAACGGCAGGGTTATGAGCTGAAGATTGAGCAGGACTGGTCCGTCGAAAGCACAATGAACGTCTACTACATTTACGGTATGCGCGCCGGCGGTAACGGCGATCGCCACGCGAGTCAGCCCAGGGTGTATGAACCTGTGCTGACGGCCGCTGCGTTGAGCAGCTTTCTAAGCGAGCGATTGCCCGACTACATGATACCGAGCGCGATTGTACTATTAGAGGAATTACCGTTAACACCGAACGGGAAAGTGGGTCGCAAAGCTCTGCCTGCACCGCACACGCTACCGCGTGAGGCGCGCACTTTTGTCGCCGCACGCACTTCAGGCGAAGAGATCATCGCGGGTATCTGGGCCGGCATTCTAAAGATCGCGGTGGTGGGTGTTTACGATAACTTCTTTGATCTCGGCGGCCATTCTTTGCTGGTAACGCAGGTAATCGCGCGTGTCAATGATTTGTTCAAAACGGAAGTACCAGTACGAGTTTTCTTCGAACAACCAACAGTCGCAGCACTGGCTGAAAGGGTATCGCTAATCAGTGCCGGCGAGCTCGACCGGCAGCCGCTAAGCCGCATTGAACGAACCGGCAATATGCCATTGTCGTTTGCACAACAACGGCTTTGGTTCATCGAGCAGCTTCAACCAGGCACGCCTCTCTACAACGTTCCTTCCGCCGTGCGCCTGACAGGCAGACTCGACCTCCGTTGTTTACAGGACACTCTGGACGAAGTAGTTAGACGTCACGAAGTGTTTCGCACAGTATTTGGTGTTTTTGAAGGGCAACCGGCGCAAGTGACATTTCCCGACGGGTGTGTGACGCTGGCGCTAATAGATATCGATTCGGTTCCGGCGTCTGCGACTGAGATTCTGGTCCGGCAACTCATCGATGCCGAAGCCGCCAGTCCCTTCGACCTCGCTCAGGGACCGCTGTTGCGCGCCACGCTCTTACGACTGAACGCTGACGAACATGTGTTGCTGTTTACGATGCATCACATCATCAGCGATGGCTGGAGCATGGGTCTGCTGGTGAACGAAGTAGCGACTCTTTATGAAGCCTTCCTGAAAGGCGAGCCCTCACCGTTGCCGGAGCTGGCAATTCAATATTCCGATTACGCGGTGTGGCAGAGAGAGTGGCTGCAAGGCGAAGTGCTGGAGCGGCAGGTCGAATACTGGCGCTCGCAATTAGCCGGCGCTCCTGCCGAGTTGGTGTTGCCTGCTGACCGCGCCCGGCCGGCGGTGCAGAGCCATCGCGGCGCCAGTCAGACCCTCGTGTTGACCGAAAGCTTGACGGAAGAGTTGCGGGAGCTGAGCCGGCGTGAGGAACTGACGTTGTTCATGACGCTGCTGGCCGGTTGGTCCATATTGCTGGGCCGCTACGCAGGAGTGGAAGAGGTGACGGTGGGCACGCCGATAGCGGGACGAACTCGCACGGAGTTGGAGCCGTTGATCGGATTTTTCGTGAACACGCTGGCGTTGCGAGTGAAATGGGACGGTGCGTGGACGGTGGTGGAGTTATTGCGAGCAGTGCGCGAGATTTGTCTGGAAGGCTACGGTCATCAGGAGTTGCCGTTTGAAAAGCTGGTGGAGGAGTTGCGGCCGGAGCGCACCCTGAGCCGGACGCCGCTCTTTCAGGTGATGCTGGTATTGCAGAATGCGCCGTTCGAAGCCTTGCGGTTGCCGGGATTGGAATTGCAGGCAATCGAAGTGGAAGCGATGACGGCGAAATTCGATCTCACGCTAAGACTTGCGGAAGGTGAGCATGTAGTAGTCGCTGAAATGGAATACAACACGGACATCTTCGAAGCGGAGACGATCGAGCGCATGTTGCAGCATTTTGAGATCGTGCTGCAGGGGATGACGAGTGCTGAACCGGCGACGGAACTTTGTGAGTTGCCGTGGTTGAGCGAAGCGGAACGCGAGCAACTGCTCTACCAGTGGAATGAAACAGAGGTTTCGTATCCCACGGAGACTATCCAGCAACTGTTTGAAGCGCAGGTGGAGCGCAACCCGAATGCACCGGCCCTCCTGTTTGAAGAAGAAGTGTTGACATATCGGGAGTTAAACGAGCGAGCGAATCAGTTGGCCCACTATCTGCGGGAGTTGGGAGTGGGACCAGAGGTGCTGGTGGGGCTGATGCTGCAGCGCGGTGTGAAGATGGCGGTGAGCGTGTTGGGAGTGCTGAAGGCCGGCGGAGCCTATCTGCCTCTCGATCCGCAGTCTCCCAGGGAACACCTCGCCTTGATGCTGGAGAATACTCCGCCAAAAGTGCTGATTACGCAGCAAAGTTTTCTTGGTGAGCTGCCGGAAAACCACTCAAGCGTTGTTATTACTGAGAACGATTGGGAGAGCGTTGCCAGTCATAGTGGGACAAATCTGCCTAACCTCGCGCACCCTGACAATCTGCTTTATGTAATGTACACCTCGGGTTCGACCGGCCGGCCGAAAGCAATCGGCTTATCTCACCGCGCCCTCACGAACTTGATTTGGTGGCACGTTAACAATTTAGCGACTGGCCTAAAGACACTCCAATTCGCACTTTTGAGCTTCGACGCGAGCTTCCATGAGATGTTTGCCGCCTGGTGCAGTGGGGGTTCTCTGTTCGTGATTTCTGAAAACGTCGGGTCGGATGTCTCTGCTCTATCTTCCTATGTGCTCGATAAGGGCATCGAAAAACTGATCTTGCCGGTAGTGGTGTTACAGCAGATGGCCCAGCAGTATGACTATCGAAACCTGTATCCCCGCAGTGTCAAGGAAGTCACCACGACGGGCGAACAACTACAGATCACGAAACCTGTAATCAGTCTCTTCAAGGAAATACCGGAGTGTGTCTTGCACAACCAATATGGACCAGCGGAGACACATGTCGTGACTGCATTGACCCTTGGAGACGATCGAGATCAGTGGTTGCAATACCCAACGATTGGACGGCCGATTGCAAACACTCAGATTTACATCCTCGACCAAAGAGCAAACCCGGTCCCCGTCAACACCATCGGCGAGTTGTTTATTGGCGGAGACAGTCTGGCGAGAGGTTATTTGAACAATCCGGAGCTAACCGCAGAAAAATTTGTCCCGGATCCGTTCAGCAAAGAAGGAGCGAGGCTTTACCGGACTGGAGATCGGGCTCGTTATCTCGCGGATGGAGAGATAGAGTTTTTGGGCCGGATAGACCAGCAAACCAGGCTACGAGGTTTTCGAGTTGAGTCAGGTGAGAGCGAGACTGCGAACGGGAGTGTGGATCGGAAAGCTCTGCCTGCGCCTCCGGGGCTACGGCCCGAGCTCTCGAACCCCTTTGTGGCGCCGGAGACTGCACTGCAACGCGTGGTGACAAATATCTGGATAGAGGTGCTGGGCCTGGACCGCGTTGGTCTGCAGGATAATTTTTTCGATCTTGGAGGTCACTCCATGCTGGCCACGAAGGCTACATTCAAAGTGCGTGAAGCGCTGCTCATTGAATTGCCTTTAAACACTCTCTTTGAATCACCAACGGTGGAGGGTCAGGTCAGCGCCATCGCGCAACTATGGGGAGACATCGATATAGCCGAGAAGGCGGCGGAAACATATCTTGAAGCTGAACATCTTGCCATCGTGGGTATGAAGAACCTCTAGCACTTCCCGATTATGTTTTCTTTGCGTCTTTGCGCCTTTGCGTCTTTGCGTGAAATTAGCTGCGGCGCTCGAGAAGGGTTTTCACGCAAAGGCGCAAAGGACGCAAAGACGCAAAGGCGCGCGCACCCACTGCCGTGGGTGGGATTTAGGACAAAGCTATGAAGTGTGATGATTTGCTGCAACTCATCGGCAACACTCCGCATGTGCTACTGCACGGGCTGGAATCCGGTGATGCAAGAGTTTATGCGAAACTGGAAGGATACAACCCCACCGGCAGCATCAAGGATCGTGCCTGTCTCAAGATCATTCGCAGTCTGCTGGCCGATGGACAACTCCAGCCGGGAATGACTCTGCTGGATGCATCCAGCGGCAACATGGCTTGCTCGATCGCCTTTTGCGGAAAGATGATGGGTTATCCCACGACCGTCGTCGCCAATTCAAAGCTCACGATCGATAAGAGAAACTTTATTAATTATTTTGGCGCGACGTTGCTTGAGGTAGGGAATTTTACGATCGATGGAAATCGTGCTTGTCGAGAGATGGTTGAACAAGCCGGGCCGGGACGATATTGCTTTCTGGACCAGCTTCACAATTGGGCCAATCCGCAGGCGCATTATGAAACTACCGGGCCGGAAATCATCGCGGATTTTCCCGAGCTTGCGATGCTCATCGGATCGCTCGGGTCTGGCGGGGCGCTCTGTGGCGCCGCGCAGTTCCTGAAAGAGGCACGCCCTGACGTCAAGGTTGTTGCGGTGCAGGCAGCCTCGGGAGCAAAGATTCCGGGCGCCGGAAGTTTCGACGACGGTGATTACATCACTCCCTTTATCAAAAAGGGATTTTCAGAACGGCTTTTCGATGACGTTTACAAAGTCGACGAACAAGCAGCGGCGCGCAGAACTATTCAACTAAGAGATCAGGGAATCTTCACCGGCTTGCAAACCGGCGCCGTCCTGCATGCCGCTTTGGAATACATCAGCAAATTCAACGTAGTGGGCGACGTCGTCTTACTCTCCGGCGATACGGGTTGGAAGAACCTGGGCAGACTTCTAACGCTGCAGTACTAATCGAGAGACATCTCTGCGCATGAAAAAGAAATATGTATTAGTTATTCCTGACGGTGCTGCTGACGCCTACCGTTGCTCCGGTAAATCTCCTTTGGGTGTGGCCCAAATTCAGTACTCGGATTTCATCGCGAGGGAAGGCGTTACCGGCTTAATGCAGACACTCTATTCTGATCTCCCTAAAGAGAGTCTGGTGGCGCAGTTGGGAATGCTCGGCTGGGATCCTCACGTCTATTATCCGAGCGGACGGGCATCCGCCGAGCTACTGGCCCTCGACAATATCCATCTGGAAGCTGGCGATCTGGCTTTTAGAGCTAATTTTGTTCGGATGAAGAGCGGACTACTGGCTAGCTATAACGCCGACTACATTACCAGCGAGCAGTCGCGACCGCTGGTGCAAAGAATTAACGAGGCATTAAGCAGGGATTTCCCGGATTTTGAGCTCTATCATAATTCTGACTTTCGCAATTGCCTGGTAGTCCGCGGGATCGGTGTCCGGCCCGAAGATTTACATTGTCCCGAGCCTCATGAGAGTCATGGACTCCCATTTGATGTTGAGTGCCTGATTTCGGGCAAGGACGAGAAAAGCCAAACGAAGGCCCGGCGGCTCAATCATTATTTAGCCTGCGCCGCGAAACTGCTGGAGCCTGGTCCAACTAACATGATCTTTCCGTGGAGTCCGTCGCGGCCTTTACGTTTAATTGATTTTAAAGAGAACGCGGGCTTCGGAGGTAAAACAGCGATCGTCGGCTGCATGGATTTTCTGCATGGCGTTACCAAAGCTGGTGGCCTGGATTTTTTCAAAGTAGGCAATGGCCGGCCCGATACGGATTACCAGGGCAAGGGAGCCAGGCTCATCGAATTGCTTTTGCAGGGATACGAATTTGTAATCTGCCATATCAACGCTCCTGATGAGGCTTCACACATGGGTGATCTGGCGCTGAAAATAAGATCACTCGAGCTGGTGGACTATTTTGTTTTGCGTCCCGTCGTAGAGTATTTCCAGGCACACAGCGAAGAACTAGGTGGCGTGATGATCGTGCCGGACCATTACTCGAACCACGCCGCCGTGTCCACTTCGCAGAAACGGATCGCCAGCCACTCAGATCATCCAGTGCCCTTTGCTATTTGGAATCAACGTGAGCGTGATAGTGTGCAAGCATTTAGCGAAGATGATGTCGTGGCAGGCAAGTACGGCCAGGCGCCAGTCAACCATTTAGAGCTGCTTCGCATGTTGGGCGTCAAACAGTCAAGCTACGCCTACGCATAAGCCATCCTTATCCACAGCTTTTATGGCCTCCGTGTAATCTGTGGATGAAGAAACCTCAATTTAGTTAGATCTTTGAAACCCTATGGCACTGATTACCTTTCTGTTGCGCTCGTCGCGACTGATGATCCTGCTCTCAATCGTGGTGGGTATTGTGAGCGGCGTTAGCAGCGCGGCTTTGATTGCTTTGATTCACAGAGCTTTGAGTTTGGACAGAGCGACGGCAGCAGGTTTGGCCTGGGCCTTCATTGGGCTGGCGTTTGCGAGATTCACCTCAGGCGTGGCCGCCGAAGTCCTCCTCATACATCTGGCACAGAACACAATCGTCAAGCTTCGCATCCAACTAAGCCGCCGGATCCTTGCGACCTCATTGCGTCAGTTGGAAGAGCTTGATACGCATCGCTTGTTGGCGGCGCTGGTAGACGACGTCTCATCAATCGCCGTGGCACTTATTAGCATGCCTATTCTCTGCATTAATATCGCGGTGCTTTTGGGCAGCCTGGTCTATCTGGGATGGCTTTCGTGGACTGTATTGCTGGCAGTGCTATACACGATTGCCTGTGGGGTCATTACTTACCAACTGGCAACCAGTAAGGGTCTCGTTCACTTTCAGCTCGCGCGTGAACAGTGGGACCGGCTGGTGGGCCACTTTCACGGTTTGATCGAAGGAGCGAAGGAGCTCAAGCTGCATCAACGCCGGCGCGCAGCTTTTCTTACTGACCTGCTGGAGCGAACCACTGCTCAGCTGCGCCGTCATAACATTGCGGGAATGTCGATCTATACGATGGCCGGCAGCTGGGGCAACCTGCTTTTCTTCGTTCTCGTCGGTTTGCTCCTCTTCGGTCTTCCGGACCTACGGGATTTCGATCGCCAATCATTGACGGGTTATGTTCTTGTCTTACTCTACATGATGGCTCCTCTATCAATGACTTTGAACGTGCTTCCAACCATGGCGCGGGCCAATATCGCCTTGAAGAAACTTGATACTTTGGGCCTCACGCTGGCCGCGCCTCTTGCCGCCGAGCCACTGCTCGCGTCTGCAGCAAGTCATCAATGGAATCGCCTCGAGCTGTCGGGAGTGACTGTCAGCTATCGCTCCGAGGGCGAAGAAAAAAACTTCGTACTAGGTCCTATAGACCTGACCTTTCACCGTGGAGAGCTGGTGTTTGTGGTCGGAGGTAACGGAAGCGGCAAGACGACTTTGGCGAAACTCATCACCGGATTGTACGCTCCTGAGAACGGAGAGATTCTTGTCGATGGTGAGGTGGTCACAGATGAAAACAGGGAAGCTTACCGGCAGCACTTCTCGGCCATTTTCACCGACTTTTATCTTTTCGAGCGTCTCCTGGGCCTCGAAGATCCGAATCTGGATTTGCTGGCGCAAGACTACGTCGAAAAACTGCAACTAACTGGCAAGGTGCAGGTAAATGACGGGCACTTTTCGACTCTCGCTCTGTCTCACGGGCAGCGCAAGCGTTTGGCCTTGTTAGCAGCTTGTCTTGAAGACCGTAGTATCTACGTTTTTGACGAGTGGGCCGCCGATCAGGATCCGCACTTCAAGGGAATATTTTATGAGACATTGTTGCTCGAGCTAAAAGCAAAAGGCAAGACGATCGTGGTCCTGAGCCATGACGAGAAGTATTACCGCGTTGCGGATCGCATTATCAAACTCGATTATGGCCAGCTTGTCCCCACTCAGCCCAATTCGCCCCGTTTGCCGGTAACATCCACTAAAACCGAAGAACTCCCCGTACTGTCGCATACTTAATCTGTGATGACTTAATTTGAAAATCCTCTCTGCGGTTCTCGGCGTAGAAAAATTCAGTCAATTAAGATACCCGTGATTCAGGTACGGCATCAGTTTGAACCTGGATGAATACGCCGAAGGCGTTCGCTAATTTTAGCCCGGGGTTCGAGCGTCAGCGAGAACCCTGGGGATCATCACCTAAGAAGGCGTCTAACCCTGTGTAAGGGTTAGGCGATTGGCGAACCCTTGCAGGGTTCAATTTCATGTTGGATTACAAACCCAGGGTTGTCGCTGGCGCTCCAACCTTGGGCTGAAATTAGCGAACGCCTTCGGCGTAATTGGTAAAGTCAATTCGGCGTAATTGGTAAATTCAGATTGATGCACCACCGTAATTCACAAAAATTTCCCACTCTCAGGCGATTCCTAATCCGCCAGATAATCAGAAATCAGTCAATTAAGACACCCGTGATTCAGGTACGGCATCAGTTTGAACTTGGATGAATACGCCGAAGGCGTTCGCTAATTTTAGCCCGGGGTTCGAGCGTCAGCGAGAACCCTGGGGATCATCACCTAAGCAGGCGTCCTAACCCTGAAAGGGTTCCGCGGTTGGCGAACCCTTACAGGGTTCAATTCATGTTGGATTACAAACCCAGGGTTGTCGCTGGCGCTCCAACTCTTGGGCTGAAATTAGCGAACGCCTTCGGCGTAGTTTGGTAAATTCAATTCGGTGTAATCGATAATTCAATTCGGCGTAATTGTAAATTCAAATTGATGCACCACCGTAATTCACAAAAAATTTCCCACTCTGAGGCGAAATTGATAAGATACAATTCCTATCCACCAGATAATCAGATCCGGGAATCCTCAGAAGAGTAGGAGATTGTGCGATGCCAGATTTCCACCGAGACCTAAAATATGGCATACGGATGCTTTCCAAGAAACCGAGCTTCACCGCTGTAGTGATCCTCACCCTGGCCCTGAGCATTAGCGCAACCACAGTTGTTTTCAGCGTCGTGAACGCATTACTTTTGCGTTCTTTGCCTTACAGTAATCCCGATCAGCTCGTCAATGTCTGGAGCGTTTTCAAGGCGAACAACAAAGCCTACGCGTCAGCCGGCAACTTCCGCGAATGGCAGGAGCGCAACCAGAGCTTCCAGACTCTCGCCGCCTATGACTCATTAAAATTCAATCTTACTGGAGGCGATCGTCCCGAAGCAGTTGACGTCGCACTCGTCACGGCCAACTTGTTTCCGCTTCTCGGTGTGCAGCCAGTGCGAGGACGCGGTATTCAGACTGAGGAGGAGCAACCCGGTAACAAAGTAGCCGTCCTCAGTGATGGCCTATGGCAGAGACGTTTCGGCGCAGACGCCGGCGTGGTAGGGAAACAGCTAGTGCTTGATGGCGACAGCTACACCGTCATCGGAATCATGCCGCAGGGTTTTAGCTTTCCGGAGAAGACCGATGTCTGGCTCCCGCTCAGTTTCGTACCCGAGGAATTAGCGGATCGCAGCTATAACCATCTCGCAGTTGTCGGACGTTTGAAACCAGGAGTTGAATTGCGTCAGGCGCAGGCAGAGATGAGCGCGCTTATGGACGACCAGGCGCGCCGGTACCCGAATGAAAACGCCGGCCGGAGCATGCGTCTCCTCACCTTCCAGCAAAATCTTGTTGGAGACATTCGGACGGCTCTGTGGATTTTATCGGGCGCGGTTTTTTTGGTCTTGCTGATTGCATGCGCCAACATCGCCAATCTGCTCATGGCGCGTGCCTCGACGAGACAAAAAGACGTCGCCATACGCGTCGGTCTCGGCGCAAGTAGACGGCGCTTGATGCAGCAATTGTTGACCGAGAGCCTGTTGCTCTCGTTGTTGGGTGGTGTGATAGGACTCATCTTTGCCTACGGTGGTTTACAGATTCTGACTACGGTTGGCCCAGCAAATATCCCACGCTTGAGCGAAGTCACCATCGATGGCCGGGTCCTCGCTTTTACGACGGTAGTTTCATTACTGACGGGTATCATTTTCGGCCTCATACCGGCCTTTCAAGCCACCAAACCTAACATCAACGAGTGGTTGAAGGAAGGTCAAAGAGGCGCCAGCGGCGGTCCCGGCGGCAAGCGTGCCAGGAATTGGCTGGTGGTAACTGAGATGGCGCTCGCGTTGATCCTGCTGATCGGGGCCGGTCTTTTGATCAAGAGTTTTTTGATACTGTGGCAGGTAGAGCCAGGCTTTAATCCACGTAACGTCCTGACGATGGCAATCTCGCCGTCACCACCGAAATATAACACTCGGCGTGATCGTGAAGCCTTGTGCCAGCGGCTACTCGAACAAGTGAAATCAACTCCGGGCGTCGAGGCTGTTGGTATTGTGAATCAACTGCCGTTCAGCGGCCGGAATCTGGGATTGAATTTCACCATTGTCGGGCAGCCGCCGGCGAGACCTGAAGACACAGCCACAGCGAATTATCGCATGGCCAGTTCGGGCTACCTGCAAGCCATGGGCATAGTGCTGAAACGTGGTCGCGACTTTAACGAACACGATACACGTGATACGACGCCTATAGCGCTAATCAATGAAACGCTGGCCAAACAATACTTCGCGAATGATGATCCTATTGGCAAGCAGTTGAAGATAGAAGGCCAGCAAGTGCCGCGCGAAATCGTCGGCATCATCGGCGACGTCAAACAGATCAAGCTGGATGCAGAAGGCAGATCGGAAATCTACGTTCCTTACCTGCAATTCGCAGTCCCGGCGATGAACATCGTGGTGCGCACTCAGACTGATCCGGGCAGCATGACGAGTGCGGTTCTGCAGCAAATCTCACGAGTTGATCCGGATCAGCCCGTCTTTCAAGTGAAGACCATGGATCAATACCTCGGTGAATCGATGGCCCAACGTCGACTCTCCACTGTCCTGCTCGGAGTATTTGCGGCGCTGGCATTAGTGCTGGCGGCGATCGGGGTTTATGGAGTGATGAGCTATCTGGTCAGCCAGCGGACACGCGAAATCGGAATTCGCATGGCTTTGGGAGCCGGGCAACGCGACATTCTCAAGCTGGTGGTGGGACATGGGATGTGGCTTTCTTTTCTCGGCATCGCTTTGGGTGTCGCCGCCGCGCTGCTCCTGACGCGGATCATGACCAGCTCACTCTACGGCATCAGCGCCAGCGATCCATTGACTTACATCGGTATATCTCTGTTGTTGGCCATAGTCGCTCTACTCGCCTGCCTCATTCCGGCACGGCGCGCCATCAAAGTAGACCCGAACATCGCCCTTAGATATGAGTAATTCCGCATTTCTTATCCACAGATTACGCAGATGTTTTTATAGCATCTGTGTAATCTGTGGATGAAAAAACCTCAAATCAAGACATACAAGATGATTAACGCACCGGCCGATAGCAGGAGCTTGGCCGAAGAGCGCCAAAGACTCTTCAAACTTCGGCTCGCACAAAAGGGAATCGTCGCGCCGCACACGGAACCCATCAGGCGTAGAGAACGAAATGGGCCAATGCCGCTGTCGTTTGGGCAACAGCGGCTATGGTTTATCGAGCAGCTTCATCCGCACTCCTCACTCTACAACCTGTCACTGACCCTGCGGCTCTCGGGAGTGTTAAAGGTTGAGGCCCTGAGCCAGACCTTCACGCGGCTGGTCGCGCGACACGAGAGTTTGCGCACCACTTTCAGCACGCAAAACGGCGAGCCCGTCCAAGTGATTCATCCAGCCCAGCCGAGTGTGATACCGCTGATCGATCTGACGGAGTTGCCGGAGCAGGAGCGGAGTGTGCGGTGCGAGCGACTGCTCCGGGTAGAGGCAGAGGAGTCGTTTGATTTAAGTAGTGGGCCACTGTTGCGAGTGCTGCTGGTGCGATTGCAGGCGACGGAGCATGTGGTGTTGTTGACGATGCATCACATCATCAGTGACGGGTGGTCGCTCGGAGTGCTGGTGCGGGAAGTGACCGAGCTGTATGAGGCTTATACAACTGGACGCGAGCCGCAACTGCCGGCGTTGGAGGTGCAGTACGGCGACTACGCCGCGTGGCAGCGAGAGTGGCTCGATGGGCCAGTGCTGGAACAGGAGATGAAGTATTGGCGACGGCAGTTGAGCGGGAGCACCGCCGTGCTGGAGATCCCGGCAGACCGCCCGCGGCCGGCAGTCGCGAGTCATCACGGCGCAGTGGAATGGTTCGAGATCGCAGCTCCACTGGCGGAGGGCTTACGCCGCGTAAGCCGCGACGAGGGAGTAACGTTGTTCATGCTTCTGCTGGCCGCCTGGCAGGCGTTGCTTTTCCGGTACAGTGGAAACAGTGATGTGTCGATCGGAATACCCATTGCGAATCGCAACCGTAAAGAAACCGAAGGTCTGATCGGCTTTTTTATCAACACGCTGGTAATTCGTAGCCGGATCTCGGGAGAGCTGCGGTTTAGAGAGTTGTTGCAACAGGTCCGTGAGACAGCCCTGGAGGCATACGCACATCAGGACATGCCGTTTGAGAAGCTGGTCGAAGAGCTCCAGCCCGAGCGCAGCCTCAGTCACCATCCACTATTTCAAATCATGTTCCTTTTGCAGAACGCACCGGTTGAACCATTGGAGTTGACCCGCTTGCGGTTGAGTGCGGTCGACCTCGGCGGCAGCAGCGCGAAGTTTGACCTGACACTGCAAATACAGGAGGTAAACCAGGCATTATCCTGCACACTGGAATACGCGACCGATCTCTTCGAGAGGACCACCATTTGGCGCATGATTGCGCACTTCGTTCAATTAGTCGAAGGTGTGGTGACTGACCCCGAGCAAACAATCGCAAACCTGCCCCTGCTGACCAGCGCAGAACAGGACCAGCTAATCACCGGATGGAATCAAACTGAAATGGTTTACCCGCGCGCGGCCTGTGTGCATCAGCTATTTGAGGCACAGGCAACACGCACGCCCGAGGCGTTGGCGGTGGTAATGGACGACCAACAACTCACCTATGCGGAATTGAATGCGACGTCGCATCGCCTCGCTTGTTACCTGCAGGACCTCGGAGTTGGACCAGAGGTGTTCGTCGGAATTTGTGTAGAACGCTCACCGAGAATGCTCGTGGGACTGCTCGGTATTCTCAAAGCGGGCGGAGCATACGTGCCTCTGGATCCGGCCTACCCTAAGGAGAGATTGGCGTTGATGTTGGAAGACTCAGGTATCGCCGTAATGCTTACTGAGAAACACCTGCTCCAATACCTGCCGAAGCACGAGATACCGGTTGTATGTCTCGACCAGGATCTGGAAAGTGACGTGAGTGCCAACCCGTCGCTGTGCGATCGAGTGGTCCTGGATAATCTGGCCTACGTCATTTATACCTCCGGCTCGACCGGCAGACCGAAAGGCGTCATGGTGACGCACCGGGGTCTCACGAATTATCTCAACTGGGCTGCAGGATATTACGGCGCACACGAAGGACACGGCGCGTTATGTCACTCGCCCATTTCCTTTGATCTCACAATAACAAGTCTGTTCACGCCGTTGATCGCAGGCAAGGCTGTTGTGCTGGCGGCGCCTGACACAGGGATTGACTCGCTCGCTGCCGGGCTGCGAAGCGAAACGGATTTCAGCCTTATCAAATTAACTCCCGCGCATCTCGACTTGCTGACCGAGTTGCTGCCCGCTTCCGAGATGGCAGGCAAAATTAGATGTATGGTTGTCGGAGGTGAAGCGTTATTCACTGAAAAATTGGACTTCTGGCGTGCCAACAGCCCGGAAACCAGAATTATCAACGAGTATGGACCAACGGAAGCTGTTGTAGGCTGTTGTGTCCACGAGGTAGACGGTGGTGATGGCGCTTCTGGTCCAGTTCCTATCGGCAGACCCATAGCGAATACGAAACTCTATGTCCTCGACAAGAATCTTCAGCCCGTCCCGATAAGGTTCACCGGTGAGCTTTACATTGGCGGCGCCGGACTCGCGCGCGGTTACCTGAACAGACCCGCAGCCACGGCTGAAAAATTTCTTCCCGATCCTTTTGCCAAAACTGCAGGAGAGAGGATGTACCGCACGGGAGATCTTGTTCGGCGTATGGAGAACGGATCGATAGTGTTTCTAGGCCGGTTGGATAATCAGGTGAAGCTGCGGGGCTACCGCATCGAGCTGGGCGAGATTGAAGCAGTGCTCAACGAATATTCCGGAGTAAGCCAGTGCGTTGTTGTGATGCACGGCGAAAGTGGCGCCCACACGCAATTGGTGGCTTACCTGGTTCCCGAGCCGGAAATGAAGCTGGAGAACAGCGAGCTGCGCGGTGTTTTGGCTGAGCGGTTGCCGGAGTACATGGTGCCGTCGGCGTTTGTGCAAGTGGATCACCTGCCGCTGACGCCGAACGGGAAAGTCGATCGCAAGGCATTACCTGACCCCGAAAAGTCTCAAGGGAAACTCGCGCCCGCCTATGTGGCTCCCAGAAACATTTCGGAACTATGGTTGACCCAAATATGGGAACAGATATTAGGCGTCCGGCCGGTTGGCGTCACCGATAATTTCTTCGAGCTGAGAGGCCACTCCTTACTGGCTGTCCGCCTGATGGATTCTATTAAGACGCGCTGGGGGCGTGAACTGCCTTTGACGACGCCGTTTCAGTATCCCACCGTCGAGAAGATGGCCGTCCTCTTGCGCGATCGCGAAGAAGTTTCCTCATCTCCGCTGGTTGGCTTGCAAACAGGCGGCTTGAAGCGTCCCTTCTTTTGCGTCCATGCAGTCGGCGGCAGCGTCTTCGCGTATCTTCCGCTACGCGACTACCTTGGTCCACAGCAACCGCTTTACGGCTTACAGGCGCCAGGACTAGACAGCGATGTGGCTACCCTGGCGCGAGTGGAAGATATGGCGGACGCTTACATCGCCGCACTGCGCGCGGTCCAGCCGGATGGTCCATATCTTCTGGGCGGCTGGTCCATGGGTGGAGTGATCGCCTATGAGATGACGCAACAGCTACAGGCGCAGGGTGAGACGGTAGACCTGCTCGTGCTGATTGATTCCACTTCCACACCGCAGCCATGTGATGTAGACGATGAATGGACAGTCCTCGCGACCTTCGCAGAAACCTACGGAATCCGGTCCGAGAATCTCGATGCACAGTACGAGTCTCTGCGGCAACTTGATCCGGAGGAGCTACTGGACCACGTTTTCGAGCAAGTCAGGGCCGCAAAGCTCATTCCTGCGGACCTTGGAATCTCGCAGGTTCGCCGGATGCTCAATGTGCTTCGCAGCAACATGCGCGCTTTGCAGGAGTATGTTACGCAGCCGCTCGCGAATCGAGTACATCTCATACGTGCCGTCGATCCCGCGACTCCGGATGAACTGGGCCTCGCGCTCGGCTGGGCTGAGCTCGCTATCGAGTTAGAGATAGCAACGGTTGCGGGCAACCACTTCAATCTCTTCCGCGAGCCTCAAGTGGCAGTCGTAGCTGCGCAGTTGCAGCTCTGGCTAGCCGATCCACAGATTACGCAGATTTCTACCTCGATTTAAGTGACCACTCAGGGAGTAAGACCATGTACAGGATTGTGCTCATCAATATGCCCTTTGCAGATTTGCAAATGCCCTCACTGGCGCTCACACAGTTGAAATCAGTTATCGAGGCTGAATTCAAGGATCGAGTCTCCGTGCAGATTCTTTACTTGAATCATGACTTTGCTCACTACCTGGGATATGAATTGTCACAAAATGTGGGCCTGTCCGCTGAAGCGCACAATTCAGGCGTGGGCGACTGGTTCTTCCGCCAGGTTGCGTTCCCTGATTTGCCCGACAACACCGCGTTATATCTCCAGCGCTTTTTCCCGCCCCGAGCGCCGCAGCTTGAAGTAATGAAACGCGTGATTTTGCAGAAACGGCAGGGACTCGACGCTTTTCTGCATAACCTGATCGAGCAGTACAAAATCGCCGCTGCAGACATCGTAGGTTTCACCTCGATGTTCTCGCAGAACGTCGCCAGCTTTGCTCTCGCCAGGAAGCTCAAGGATATAAACCCAAAGATCATCACGGTGATCGGGGGTGCGAACTGTGAAGCTCCCATGGGCCAGGAGATCGCGAAAAACTTCAGACCCATCGATTTTGTCTTTTCCGGACCCGGCCTCAAAAGCTTCCCCGAATTCGTCGACCACTGTCTGCAGGGCGAGTTTGAGCAGTGCCACAATGTTCGCGGCGTCTTTTCGAGAAGAACTTGTGCGCTGAGCACGCTGACGCCGCTCACTGTCTTCGGCGGAGAGTTGGACATCGACGTGCCGGTCAAACTTGATTATGGTGAGTTTCTGGAAACCTACCGAAAGAACTTCTCACATCTGGAGCTGAAGCCGATTCTATTGTTTGAGACGTCGCGCGGTTGCTGGTGGGGTCAAAAGGCGCATTGTACCTTCTGCGGGTTGAACGGGCAGACCATGAATTATCGCGCCATGACTCCGCAGAATGCGCTGGCCCAATTCGATCGACTCTTCAGCTATGCTCCATATGTCGACCGCTTCGAATCGGTCGATAACATAATGCCGAAGATTTATATGAAGGAAGTCTTCGCCAAATTGAAGCCGCCACCTAATGTTAATCTCTTCTACGAAATAAAGGCGGATTTGACTGACGAGGAAGTGGAGATTCTTTCACATGCTCAGGTGAAATCGGTGCAGCCGGGAATCGAGGCGCTCAACACGTCCACGCTGAAACTGATGAAAAAGGGGACGTCAGTTTTTCAAAACCTGCGCCTGTTGAAGAGCTGCGTCACTTATGACGTAAATCCAGCCTGGAATCTCCTGATCGGTTTTCCAGGTGAGCACGAAGAAGTCTATAAGAAGTACCTGGCAGATTTGCCGCTGCTCACACACTTACCACCACCCCACGGCGTCTTCCTGGTACGGTTCGACCGTTACAGTCCTTACTTCACGAAGGCTCAGGAGTATGGACTCGATCTGGCGCCCGTGGACTACTACGAATTGATTTACCCGTTCAGCCGGGAATCGCTGATGAACATGGCCTACTATTTCACGGATGAGAACTACGGAGCTGATTACATCAAATGGGCCACCAAATGGATTGGTGACCTGCGCGACAAAGTGGGCCAGTGGCGAGCGATTTGGAATCAGAAGAGTCAACCCCGGCTCTTCTTCAAGGAGAACGGACATTCCACAGTCGTCCACGACTCACGAACCGGCGCCGCCATAGAGTTCGATATCGGCGAGGTGGGCAGGACAGTACTCGCATACCTCAACGATAAACCCAAAGAATTGGGAGACCTCGCAAAAAAGATGGGCCACATCAGTGGATTTGATCCGGCGCGCGAAGTCGCCATGCTGCAAGCGAAAGGTCTGATCTTCCAGGAGGGTGACCGGTATCTTAACCTGGTTCTGACCAAAGAATCGCCGCAGATGAGTCGACCTCATTGAAGATCTGTGGGAGACCCTGCCCTCACGAAATTGCTCTTCTCCGCACAGAGAATAAATAAGATCCCGCACCCCAATAAACACAAAGCCACAAAGTAAAGCACGGAGGTAAGATTCTCATGAAAGCAAATTTGAATGCCCTTACAGCGGCTGCGAATGCGTCTGCTTTTCTGGACCCACCCGTTTCTACGAGATCGTCCCCGGAGGATTATCTGCAAGCCTCGGCCACTTCCTACACCGCCAAGGTGGCGGAACTGGTTCGTCAATTGCCGCCCGACTCAATCGCGACGATTGCCCACCAGCTAAATGCCTCGCGACTGGCAATGGGAACTATCTACACCATGGGTAATGGTGGTAGTGCGACCACAGCGCTGCACATGACTAACGATCTTTCAAATGCAACTAACGGTATGGACTCAGCGGTTGCTGCCCGAGCAATCTGTCTGAACGCCAACATTAGTCTCTTTTCGGCGTTAGCCAATGATGTGGGATATGAGGAAGTATTCGCACGACAGCTCCGCTGTCTGTTGCGGGAGGGCGACATTGTTATCGGCATCTCGGCTTCCGGCAATTCTCCGAACTGCGTCAACGGACTTAAATATGCCCGTGAACGTGGTGGGATTACCGTCGGCTTGCTGGGTTTTGATGGCGGCGCCATGAAAGGCCTTTGCGACTACTACATACATGTGCCATGCCATGATTACCGCCTCGTTGAGGATGTGCACCTGGCTATCTCACACTGCCTCTCTTTCTGCCTCATGAATGCCGCTCACAGTGAATGATTCCTCTCTGTGCAAACAGAGAAGACTACGATCAAAGCAATGATCCATTCGCGAACTCCTCTTCGCGTTAGCTTTGTTGGTGGAGGTACTGATCTGCCGTCCTTCTACCGCCGGCACGGTGGAGCGGTCGTGTCGTCCGCTGTGATCCATTACATCGATGTGATGGTGAAGCCGCTGCCACCCGGATCCAAATACCGTTATCAGCTAAATGGTTGCGAGATCCGGGAAGCGGCAGACATTGACGAGATCGAGAGCCCGATCACGCGTGAAGCGCTCAAGTTTACGAACGTCAAAATACCGCTCGAGATCATATCGCATTCGTCTGTGCCTGCCGGGACCGGACTTGGTTCCTCGTCTTCGTTCACAGTCGGCTTGCTCAATGCTTTGCATGCCGTAAAGGGTGAATGCAGACCCGCGGAAGAGTTAGCCGAGGAAGCCTGTCATCTCGAGATCGAATTACTCAAGGCGCCTATCGGCCGGCAAGATCAATACATAGCTTCGATCGGGGGTTTGCGACACACCGTATTTCATCAGGATGAACGCATAGTTTCGGAGCCCGTTGGTGGCGTGCCCGGCATACGCGAAAAACTTGAGAAACGCCTGCTTCTTTTTTATCTCGGAGGACACAGAGACGCAGTCTCAATCCTTTCGCAGGTAAATAACGACATGGAGCAGAAGACGGCAGTGCTCCAGGAAATGAAGTCGTTGTGCGGCAGTTTTCTTGAAGTACTGGCACGCGGCACACACCTGGAGAAGCTGGGAGAGATTCTCGATATCACCTGGCGCCTGAAATGCAAATTGAATGACGGAATCTCCAACAAGTTTATAGATGACATGTATCAGCGCAGCCGCGCAAAGGGGGCTATCGGAGGGAAACTGTTGGGTGCGGGCGGCGCTGGATTTTTACTCCTGTTTGTACCGTTGGACCAACAGGACAGAGTTCGCTCTGAGCTCAGGGGATACCGCGAATTCGAGTACAAATGCGACCTGCACGGAAGCCGGATTACGAAATATTGAGCGGTGATTTATGAGTAAGATCAAAGCACTTATCCTTGCCGCCGGTTTGGGAGAGCGTTTGCGTCCGCTAACCGATGATGTTCCTAAGTGCCTGGTGCGGATTGGTTCACGCCCGCTGCTTGATTACTGGCTCGAAAGTTTGATTGCGTGCGGAATTCGGGAAGTGATCATCAACACCCACGCACATCGAAAAGAGATGCAGCGTTACATTCAAGAGGTTAATCAGCGTGGCGGTATTCGCATCAAAGAGAGCTATGAGCCGCGTTTGCTGGGCACAGCAGGAACAATCACTGCTAACTGGGAGGATCTGAGTGACGCTGACCAGATCGTAGTCATTTATGCGGATAACTTCTCCAATCTTCAGCTACGCGAGATGCTTGCCTTCCATCACCGTAAGCATGCTCAGATGACCATGTTGCTATTCCGCGCGGAAGATCCACGCGGTTGTGGAATTGTTCAGCTTGATGAAGCCGGCCAGGTAACGAGCTTCGTCGAAAAACCAGATTTACCGGTTGGCAACCTTGCCAATGGCGGAGTTTATGTAATCGAAAGATCCCTGCTCAGTCGCATCGCTGCAATGGCGGCAGGTGACCTGGGCTTTCATGTCCTGCCGCAACTGCTGGGCAGTATCTTCGGATGGGTTTTCGAGGGATATCACCGCGACATTGGGACACATTCATCCTACGCGCGAGTGCAGCGTGACGCACCGGCCGTCCTGGCAGCACGCGACTACTTTGCGGATGGGACCAGACCGTGCGTGTTCCTGGATCGCGATGGCACGCTGTTGGAGCACGTGCACTACTTAAAAGATCCTGCGCTAGTGCGCCTGTTGCCCGACACTGCAGCGGCAATCAATCGGCTGCGACGCCATGGATTTGCCTGCGTCGTAGTTACGAATCAATCACAGATCGGAAACAATCTACTCAGCGAAGCGCAACTGGCGGACATCCACGAAGCGATGTACAGGCAATTAGTGGCTGAGGGTGCAATGCTTGACGCTATCTACTACTGTCCCGCGCCCGGGCGGCCGGGTGATAGAACAATCGTGGAGCATCCTGATCGGAAACCTGGTCCCGGGTTGCTTATTCGTGCCGCGCATGAGCTGGGATTGCAGCTCCGTAGCTCATGGATGATCGGAGATATGGTGAGCGATGTTTTAGCGGGAACGAATGCTAACTGTTGCGGCTCGATTCTGTTGCGCAGCGGCAAGAAGCTTCAGCCCGAAGAATGGACGATCGCGCACCGTTATCCCCATGCTCATACTCTGATTCAGGCTGTTGACCTGGTGCTCAAACACAGCTTCGCAGTTCAGCGGGAAGCACAATTGACGGCAACCTACGCGTAACGAAATCAAGTAGTGCATCAGTTTGAAATTGATCGCGATTACGCCGAAGGCGTTCGCTAATTTCAGCCCAGGGTTGTCGCTGCGACAACCCTGGGACCATTACATAAAAGCGCAGAACCCTGAAAGGGTTCGCCAACTGCCGAACCCTTTCAGGGTTGTATCGCTAATGCAAATCGTAACCCAAGGTTCTCGCTTCGCTTCGAACCTTGGGCTCAAATTAGCGAACGCCTTCGGCGTATCATCAAATTTCAAACTGAGGCATTACCCGAAATCACGCGAGGCTGGAAACATCCGAAAGAGAACTAATTCTCCAATGGCAACGATTCAGTTTCTGATGTGGCCCGAGAAGGGTCATATGAATTCGAGCTTCAAGCTCGCCAAGTCTCTGAAATCACGCGGGCACGCGGTCGTCTATTCGCAACTCTTCATGTTCGAGGAATATATCCGTGCTGAGGAGCTGGATTTCACTCCACTTTTCCCTGACTTATTCCCCAGGGGTTATCAAATCCAGCAGGACCAGAACATCGGGTTACATATCGAAGTGGGTAAACGCATCACGCAACAAGCCATCGCCCGACATACAACCAGTCAAGACTTCCTCCGTAATGAACTGGACACCATGTTTGAAAGAGTCAAGCCGCAGTTGCTGGTGATGGATACGACTTTTGGCGAGCCACTGCTACCAGTCAGACGACAAGACGATCCACCGTGCATTCTGCTCAATACAAACATCAGAAATCCTTACGACAATCTGCTCCTGCCGTACGTCAAAGGCCTGACAACGTTGTTTCTTTGTCCGGAAGAGTTTGACCTGCCACAAAAGTTGAAGGTACCGCAGTCTCATTATGTTGAAGCGTCGTGCGACTTGCAGCGAAAGCAGAAGGATGGGTTTCCGTGGGACCGCGTCGATGAGAGCAAGAAGCTACTCTACTGTTCCCTCGGCACCCAGACTCACTGGTCCCATCGAGGCGCGAATCATGCGTTGCACCAGCAGACACTCAAGAAGTTTTTGCAAGCGGTCGTTGACGCCATCGCCGCCCGACCTGATTGGCAGCTCATTATGTCGCTCGGCATTCAACTGCGTGCCGAAGATTTCCAGTCCATCCCACCGAACGCTCTGCTGGTTAGCGAGGCGCCGCAACTCGAGATCTTAAAGAAAGCGTCGCTCGCCATCACACACGGAGGATTCAGCACTGTGAAAGAGTGCATCTTCTTCGGCGTCCCGATGCTTGTGTTTCCGTTGAGAGAGGATCAACCGGCGAACGCCATACGGGTTGAGCATCATGGACTAGGTGTAGTCGCTGACATAGAGACAGCATCGGTAGAGTCGTTAGGTTCTTTAATAGGTAAGGTTGGATGCGACCCGGGATACAAGTCGAGAATCGATGCGATGAGAGAAATATTTCTCAGGGTAGAGCGCGAGCAGCCCGCGGTCACGATCATTGAAGAGTTCCTGGGAGTGAGGTCTGTAGAGGCTTTGCCTTAAAAGTCTTTTATGCCACAAAAAACTCAAAATAGGTTCTGCTGATTTTTTGAGCTTTTGTGCTTTTTTGTGGCTAAAAATTTGCTGCCGATTATGGCTACGATTCAGGTTCTGATGTTGCCCGAAAAAGGGACATCTGAATTCCAGCTTCAGGCTCGGGAAGTCTTTACAGTCGCGCGGGCACACGGTTGTCTATTCACAACTCTTCGAGTTTGAGGAATATATCCGTGCTGAGGGACTGGACTTCGCTCCGCTCTTCCCAGAGTTGTTTCCGAAAGGTTATCAAGTCCATCGGGATTATAGAGTCTCATTACTTGACGAGCTGGAAATAATCATTAACCATCTCGCCGTCACTCACCAGAAGACCGCCCGCTACTTTCTACAGCACGAGCTGGGCGCCATGTTTGAAAGAATCAAGCCGCAGTTGCTGTTGCTGGACTCGTCTTTTGCCAAACCAGTGATACCGAACCGGCGGCCCGGCGATCCACCTTGCATTCTGCTCAATACAACCATCAGCAATCCTTACGAAAACGTGCTCTTACCTTTTCTTTCAGGCATGACGACGTTGTTTCTATGTCCGGAAGAGTTTGACCTGCCACATCACGAAGAGGTGCCGGAGTTTCGTTATGTTGAAGCGTCGATCGACCTGCTAAGAAAGGAGACGCACGCGTTTCCGTGGGACCGCGTCGATCGGAGCAGGAAGTTGCTCTACTGCTCTCTTGGCACTCAGAGTCACTGGTCGCATCAAGACACGAATCACGCGTTGCACCAACGTACACTCAAGAATTTTTTGCAAGCGGTCGTTGACGCCATCAGCGCCCGACCTGATTGGCAGCTCATTATGTCGCTCGGAATTGAACTTCGCGCGGAAGATTTTCAGTCCATCCCGGCGAACGCCCTCCTGGTTAGTGAGGTGCCGCAACTCGAGATCTTAAAGAAAGCGTCGCTTGTCATCACACACGGAGGATTCAGCACCGTGAAAGAGTGCATCCTCTTCGGAGTTCCGATGATTGTGTTTCCGTTGAGACACGATCAGCCGGCAAATGCCACACGCGTCGAGCACCATGGATTAGGTGTAGCCGCTGACATAGAGACAGCATCGGTAGAGTCGATAGGTTCTTTGATAGATAAGGTCGGAGGCGACCCGGGATTCAAGTCGAGAATCAATGCGATGAGTGAAATATTTCTACGGGTAGAGCGCGAGCAGCCCGCGGTCACGATCATTGAAAACTTTCTGGGAGCGAAAGCGGCGCGGGTTTAGGAGAATATATGAACGTGGGAGTTATTGCCGAAGGAGTTGGCATCGAGAGCATGAAGTATATATTCGAAGGGATCAGCCAAAGCCTGGCGAAACGGCATAAGGTGAGTCACCGTCCCCTCGAATTCTTCTACTGCTCCCCACGCAGGCAGGAAGAGCTGAACGAACAGTTCGTTTCAGATTCTGACATCCTGGTTGGCTTGTTAGATGAAGGGGTACTCCGCACCCGAGAACATCTTGATCGCCGGCCGCCGCTGCTTGCTTTTTTGTGTGGCGCAATGTCACGCGGCGCAGGTGGAAATCTGCCTCGAGTACATCGTTATCTCAAGTCGACGGATGTTCTGGTTGGAAATTGCAAAGGCGACGTCGAGATAGCCAGGAAATTTTTCAAGAACGGCCAGGTACGAAATCTACCCTTTTCATTTGATGAATCAACTTTCCACCCGGTGGGCGAGTCAGAGAGACAAGCACTCAAAGCTGAATTAGGTTTTCAAAAGAGTGACCAGATCCTGCTCTATTCGGGACGGCTCACGTTAGAAAAGAACCTGCATACGCAACTGCGAATGCTCAGCGTTCTTCAGCGTTTGTTGCCCAACCTTCAACTTGTGATCATCGGCGGTGTAGACACCGTTCCGTTTTACGAATTCGGTGTGTATGCCCCGGATATTACGGGCGTGTTGACCAGACTGCTCTCCGAGCTGCGACTCGATGTTAATCGCATACATTTTCTGGGTCACAAAAACGCAACGCGGACACGCGATTACTACATCATCGCTGATGCTGTCGTTAATCTCACACTGCATCACGACGAAAATTTCGGCTTAGCACAAGTAGAGGCAATGGCGTGTGGCACACCTGTTATTGGAACTAACTGGGGCGGTCTTAAGGATTCGATCGATCACGGTGAGACGGGATATCACGTCAGCACGGTGGTCACCAATGCAGGTATCAAGCCCAACTGGTGGGAAGCGTTAAATAGAATCGTTCAATTGCTCGGAGATGAAGCTACGCAGCAACGATTTCGTGAGAACTGTCCGGTTCGTGTGAGGCGGCTCTTCTCCAAACAGCGTTATGACGAAGTCATTGAGTCGATTCTCATTGACTGTAAGAAAGCGAGTGAGAACAGCAGCAGTGAGCCACTGGCTCTCTCGGAGTTCGGAGCCGAGTTCTGGCATCGCTGTCGATATCAGCCAATGACTCCGCCGCCATATCAACGAAGTCAGAGATCATTAGAGCTTTACAAAGAGCTAATCGCCCCCTTTACCGGTTTAACAGAGAGCACTGTTCCTGCGATCGAGAACTTAAAGGCGAATCACCTTTTGGTTCTCGCTGCTCCGGTTCAGATAGAGGGAAGAAGCATAAAAATAAATGATCCAATCTTTCCGATGGAAATGATCGTGCCGGCGAATTATCAGAAGACCTGTCACGCCATACTCGAAATTCTAAGAAGAGAGCCAGTGGTCCAGTTGGAGCATCTGCAGCGTTCGGTAGATAGCTCGCTGCACGCGTCTCTCGATAGCAGCTTAAAGTGGCTGCTCGATGCGGGAATCTTGCTGAGAACCAGACCGATGCATCCAGCTATAGATCCTAAATTGATAGGTGAGCAGATGGGCAAGCCGCTGTTTACGATTCAGGGCGTGGACTACCGAACGGACGCTTTCGTGATCAAGCAAATGTGGTGAGGTGTTATATGCAGTCATCATACGCGAGTCATGTCGGACTAGTCTTTAACAGGCAGGGAGCATTTTTTGTTTCCGACGGCGATCCTTCACAGTGGCGGATTCTCGAACCACATGTTCCCACCGTGCTCGAGATCTTCACGCACCATCATTCAGTCGCAGACGCCCATCGCGTTTACGAGTCAACTCGCCAAATGCGAGCCCAATACCTAACGACTCTCTCGCACTTGCTTGCCGATATGGTCAGTGGTCAGACGGCTATGCTGCTTATAAAGCAGAAAGTTTTGGTTTGTGCCTCGAACGAACTCGCGAAGGCTTTCATGCTTCTGAGCGACGGTCATTTAGGTAACCAGTCTGGGACCAATACGTCTGGAATTCGTGATCTGAGCACGATGAGCAAAAACATGCCCCTCGTTGCTGCCGCCCTTGAGAAAGAGCTGCATCCTGATGTTGGAGAGTATCCTGCGCTGTCACTGGAAGAATTCCAGTCGTTGGCCGAGCGCCTGGCCGCCGAACGTCTGCTGACGGTTCCGATCGGAGGCATAGACTTCGGCGATTTCAAACGAGCAGAGCCATTTTGTCCGCAGTTTGGAAATCTCAGGGGAACCGCGATTGATCGATATTATCTCAACAAGTTTGTGGCGGAGATTCGCAGCGAGGTAAAAGGAGTCACACTGGAAATAGGGGGCAGCAAATCTAATCGTGAGCTTTATAAGTTCACCAATACCACCTCGTATCTGACAATGGACTTAATGGAGGGAGAGGATATCGTCGGTGATGCTCACAATCCTAACGCCGTCGACGAAGCATCACTCGATTCGATCGTCCTTTTCAATGTGCTGGAGCATTGCGAAAGACCTTGGGTAGTTGTGGACAATCTTTACCGTTGGCTCAAACCACACGGCCAGGTGTTTTGCCTTGTGCCGAACGCTCAGCGCCTGCATCGTACTCCCATGGACTACTGGCGAATTTTCCCCGACGCTCTGGATTCAATATTCGCTCGTTTTCCGCAGCGCAAACTTTACATATACGGAAATCCGCTGACGACGTTGGCCGCTTATTACGGGATCGCGTCCGACGAGTTGAGCGCGGAGGACCTGGACTACTATCATGAGAATTATCCGGTTGCGAATTGCATCCACGCGCAGAAGTAGTTACAGACTTTCATTTTCAGGGAGCCAGCGATGAGTGCGGTTGCACAAGTAGAAAATCATCAATTTCAAGCTGAGACCAGGCATCTGCTTGATCTCATGATTCATTCGCTTTACACGAACAAAGAGATTTTTCTCCGCGAATTAATTTCCAATGCCTCCGATGCACTTGACCGGCTTCGTTTTGAAGCGCTTGTGCGACCGGAATTGATCGACAGCAATCACGACCCCCGGATATGTCTGGAGGCGGATCGCCAGAACCGAATACTGACGATCAGCGACAACGGCATCGGAATGAGTCACGAAGAGGTAATCAACAATATCGGCACGATTGCTGAATCGGGAACACGAGCGTTACGAGCGAAGATGTCGGAAGGAGTCGGCGATGCACGGCTTAGTGAGCTGATAGGACAGTTCGGAGTCGGCTTTTACTCAACTTTCATGGTCGCAGACAAAGTAACAATGATTACCCGGCGGGCAGGTGAAGAGACAGCTACGCTTTGGGAATCAACCGGAGATGGTCAATATTCGTTGGCTGCAGCCAGTAAAGATCAACCGGGAACCACGATCACACTTCACTTGAAGCCGCGGGATCCAGAGCAGGGAATCGAAGATTACACCGATAAGTGGATTATCGCTCGCATCGTAAAGCGCTATTCGGATTTTGTGAGCTACCCGATTATTTACAAGGGCCAGCAAGAGTCATCAGAAGGCGGCACTATTGAGGTAGAAGAAAAGACCCTCAATTCGATGAAGCCGATCTGGGGGAGGCCTTCGTCGGAAGTCTCTGAAGCACAGTATGTCGAGTTTTACCAGCAGCTCTTCCACAATTGGGACAGTCCTTTGTTGACCATCATCGCTAAGGCCGAAGGCCGCGTCGATTATCAAGCGGTGGTTTTCGTCCCAGCCAAAGCTCCTGACGATCTTTACTATCATGCTGCTGAAGTGGGCCTGCGGCTTTATGCCAAAGGTGTTTTGGTGATGGAGAACTGTGCGGACTTGCTACCGCGCTATCTCCGGTTCGTGAAGGGGATTGTCGATTCTTCCGAGCTGCCCCTGAACATCTCCCGCCAAATGCTCCAACAAGAGAGGCAAGTCGGTCAGATTCGCAAGTGGCTAACGAAGAAAATTCTCAATAGCCTTGAGAATACATTCATCAACGAACCCGACAAATATCAGAGTTTCTGGAAGCAATTCGGTCGTGCGCTCAAAGAAGGGATGACTTCTGACTTTGATAATAAGGACAAGATTACGGCCCTGCTGCTCTTCCAGTCTTCACGCAGCGCGGAAAAGCTCACGACTCTCAAAGAGTATGTTGAATCGATGAAACCGGAACAGCGTGAAATTTTTTATGTTACCGGAGCTTCACGCAGCGTTGTCGATAATTCCCCGCATCTCGAAGCTTTCCGCGAAAAAGATTATGAGGTGCTTTATCTGGTTGATCCAGTAGACGAGCTGCTGGTCCAATACCTGACGGAGTTTGATGGTAAGAAACTCAAGTCGATCAGCAAGGGCAACGTCAAACTCGGAAGTGAGCAAGAGAGCGAGCAGGTCGATAAGCAATTACAACAGAAAGAAGCAGAGGCTACCGAGCTCTTGAAGTATCTACAGCAGAGTCTTGATCAGTACATCAAGGAAGTGCGGCTTACTAACCGGCTGACCACTTCCCCTGTCTGTCTGGTTGGCTCTGAGCTTGATTACAGTCCTCAGATGGAGCGGCTGTTGCAAATGGGCCAGCAAGAGGGACGTCCCAGGCAGCGACGGATTATGGAGCTCAATCCGCAACACGAGATCTTCACGCGGTTGCAGGAGCGTTTCCGCCAACAGGGGGATGACTCGTCATTGAAAGACTATGCTGAGCTGCTGCTTGGCTATGGGTTGCTGGCGGAGGGTTCGGAGCTGCCAGACCCTGTTAGATTTAATCAACTAGTCTCCAACCTGATTACGCAAACGCTGACTACCACTGCTTGATGAAGCGGTGATAAAAAACTCGTGTGTTTGCTCTTGAGATGCCAAATGGCATCTCAATTTTTTTGCTCACAAATAATGGTCCTATTCCCCCGTAGCTCTCGCGTTCATTGATCGTATAATGTCAGCGCTCTTGATCACTGCTTGCACTACGCATCGAAGTTGTGGGAGGAAGAATCCATGAAGCGAATGGTGATTTCACGCTTTGAGTTTATTGCAATTCTAGGCAGTTGATTGGGAGTTTTTTGAGCGGGAGTTTGGGTCGCTGTACGTGGAGCAGAAAGGGCGGCCGGGATTGCCGATGCGGTTGCTAGTGGGACTGCACTACCTGAAGCATCTCTACGATG